>ERZ773018.20-NODE-20-length-126771-cov-13.635168_pt1 | contig 126771 bp, 149 predicted proteins | sample MGYA00580840_ERZ773018 | MGnify/ENA primary metagenome ERZ773018 (study PRJEB29015, sample SAMEA2738125) | human oral metagenome | biome: human oral; feature: human-associated habitat; material: saliva | place: China | collected 2256 ... | reverse complement strand
ACGTGATGAAAAATAATCATCTTTAAAAAGAAGCTCGTTTGAGCTTCTTTTTAGTATAAAAAAAAGACGAACTCTTTAGAGTTCGTCTTTGCTGTAATTATTTTACAGCTGAAGTTTTAGGCAATTGTTTTGGAGTTGTTTTGCCTTGTGGAAGATTCTTTTCAGCTTCTTTAGCTTTGTTTACATCTTCATTGATGTTTTTCTTGTCTTCCGGTTTCTTAGTGTCGGTTGGTTTGTTTCCATCTTTTTGGTCGTCCAAACGTACTGATGGGTTTCCGTCAGTTCCTTTGTCCAGACCATGTTCTTTGATGAATTTTTCTTCTTCAGACGGAGCAAAGATTTCTTCTTTTTCTTTGTCAGTCAAAGGAGATTCTTGGTTAGTATCAATGACACCTAAACCATATTTAGTAAGATCGGCTTTACCATCTTTTAATTCAGCACCTGGACGAACGTTACCGTTTTCGTCTTTTACAAGTGCAAAACCTTGATCAAAGCCTGCAAATGTGTAAGTTGCAGCAGATACTGTTGTTGCAACAGTGACAGTAGCTGCAAGAGCGGCAGCTGACGCTAAGATAGTTTTTAATTTCATAATTAAAATCACCTTCTATTAATTATTTTTGATATATGCATTATAGCACATAATAAAGAATGTGTCAACAAATGGTTGACACTTTTTCGAAATTTATGGGATTATTGCGTAAAAAAGAATCTTATGATATAATGTAAGCGAATTAATTAAATTACTGAAGGATGGTTTATAAATGTTAAAAGAAACGTTTAAAATGCGTAAGATTGGGAAACATTTAGTGAATGTTTCGATGTTGAGTCTTGCGATTGCGCCTGTGGTTGTTAGTGGTGTTCAGCCTGTGTTCGCCGAAGAACGTGTGGCAAATGCTGAGACAACGTATCCAACAAAAATTGAAAATGATATGACGCCGTCAAATACGCCTGATGCGGATGGTACTTATAATAGTCAAATTAAAAGTATCGAGTTGGTGTCGCAGTCGGGTAATGCATATCGCTATAAGGTGACATTGCATGATGGCTATACGATTCCTGAGGGCGGTGTTTTGCGATTAAATTCGAATTTGAGTGACAATTCATTTCGATTGGATTCCAATTTGTTACGAGATTCATCAAATCAAACTATGGGTCAGATTGTTTTAAAAACGGTGGTCGATGCCGATCCGTACGCTCGGCGATTTGATGCGACTCGTACGTTTTCAGAATTTAAAGATGTATGGAACGGTGTAAATGCGTCTAATTATGGGTCTTTTACTCAGTTCAATATTATGGCGTCAGGTCGTTTTTCTAAGTTGAATAAAGATCGTTCGTTTGAATTTGTTGTTAATCGGTTGAGTTCATTAACTTATAGTGGTTTGAATAAGAATGCTATTTTATATACAAAGGGGCAAACACCTACTAGTTTTAAGGAATTAACGAGTAAATCATTAGATTTAGCTCTTGGTGTTGGTGATAAACGTGTAAGCGCTGGTTCATTGAAATTAAATGTTTCGAGTTCGACTGTACGATCTCTTAAAAAATCAAATGTTGATTATCTTGTGGGTAGTGGGTCTTCGTATATAAATGCGTATAATTCTTTCAAATCCTATGGTTGGCCTAAAGGAATTGTCTCGTCGATAGCTGTGAATACAAATAATATACTTTTGTCACATGGGTCGAATACTGTTCAAACGGATGGCGCGCCTGCTTTATTTGTCAAAAAAGGTGATGTTTTAAAGTATCGTGTTCCAAAAGGTTTTCGATTATCGTATGATTCTAATATGAGTGTTGGTTCAATGATTGATTTATCGTTGACCGATGTTGTTCCACAGGAGACTGTGGTAACGGGTGATCGATTCTCTGATACATCCGATTATAAAACGATTGTTGGTCACGAGAAATCAAGCAATACACGCACAATTCAGGCGCGTGTTACTAAGCTGGATGGTGATACTTTTGAGTTTGTTATAGATCAGGATGTTTATGTGGAACAAGGTCATATGGCTACACTCAATAGTGGTGTTTTATCGAAGCTTATTGGTATTGAATTAGCGGGTCGTATTACGGATGTATTTTCAGAATCAGAATTAGGTGAGTTTTCCAAGTCATCGCGCAGTACTTATAGTTTGAGTCGACCTGACGCCGCATTGGTTTTGATGCGAGATGGTGCACAGCTTGCTTCTGGAAATGGATCTTTCTTTGATTTCACGAAAGATCGAAACAGTGCTATTGGCGATTTAACAAAAGGTACTGTGAAAGTCAAATATGTGGATGAATCCGGTAATGAGATTCCAAATAATCCAATTGAAACAGTTGCTGAAAATAAACCGTGGGACGAACGAATTACGATTGTACCTAAAGAGATTAAGGGTTATAAATTTGTACGAGCTGATAAAGATTTAACCATGTCGATTGGATCCGGCGAGCAAATTGTAACGTTAACTTATTCTAAAAATGTCACCTATATTCCTGATCCGAAATATAATGCTGGTGAAAAAGTTCCCAATCCTGATGATCCGTCTAAGATTCATGTAGGAACAAAACCAAAAGTAGTTGATGAGGAAATTCCTTTTAAAGAGGAAGTCCGTGAAAATCCCAAATTACCTAAAGGAACTGAAAATGTAATTCAAGAAGGTGAAAAAGGTAAGAAGACGACAACTACGACTTATACGGTTGATCCGAAAACCGGTGATGTCACACCGTCTGAAAAAGTAACAACTAAAGATCCTAAGAATCGTATTATTGAGCGTGGTACAGGCGAAGATAAAGATGGTGATTTGATTGTGAATTATATTCCAGATCCTGAAAATGAGCCCGGTAAAGAAACCATTGTTGATGAAGGTAAAAAGCCGAAACTCGATGTGACAGGTAAAGTCAAAGATCCTGGCAAACCTAAAGTCATCAAAGTAGGTACGAAACCGAAAGTCGTTGAAGAGGACATTCCTTTTAAAGAGGAAGTTCGAGAAAATCCTAAATTGCCAAAAGGAACAGAGAATGTAATTCAAGAAGGTGAGAATGGTAAAAAGACAACGACTACGACTTATACTTTAGATGAAAAGACGGGTAAAGTTACATCTTCTGAAAAAGTAACGACAAAAGATCCTAAGAATCGTATTATTGAGCGTGGTACTGGTGAAGATAAAGATGGTGATTTAATTGTGAATTATATTCCCGATCCTGAGAACGAACCAGGTAAAGAAACCATTGTCGATGAAGGTAAGAAACCAAAACTTGATATTACTGGAAAAATTAAAGATCCGGGTAAACCAAAAGTAATCAAAGTTGGTACGAAGCCGAAAGTCGTTGAAGAGGACATTCCTTTTAAAGAGGAAGTTCGTGAAAATCCTAAGTTGCCTAAAGGAACAGAAAATGTAATTCAAGAAGGTGAAAAAGGTAAAAAGACAACGACTACTACTTATACGGTTGATCCGAAAACAGGTGATGTCACACCGTCCGAAAAAGTAACAACTAAAGATCCTAAGAATCGCATTATTGAACGTGGTACGGGTGAAGATAAAGACGGTGATTTAATCGTAAATTACATCCCTGATTCTGAAAATGAGCCTGGTAAACAAACCATTGTCGATGAAGGTAAAAAACCGAAACTTGATGTTACTGGAAAAGTCAAGGATCCAGGTAAGCCTAAGGTTATTAAGGTTGGTACGAAACCGAAAGTCGTTGAAGAGGAAATTCCTTTTAAAGAGGAAGTTCGTGAAAATCCGAAATTGCCTAAAGGGACTGAATTTGTAGTTCAGGAAGGTGAAAAAGGTAAGAAGAAAACAACGACGACTTATACATTGGATCCGAAAACAGGTAAAGTAACGTCTACGGATAAGGTTGAGACTAAAGATCCTAAGAATCGCATTATTGAACGTGGTACGGGTGAAGACGTTGATGGTGAGATTGTTGTGACTTATATCCCAGATCCCGAAAATGAGCCGGGTAAACAGACTATTGTTGATGAAGGTAAGAAGCCGAAATTAGATGTTACGGGTAAAGTTACAGATCCAGGTAAGCCTAAGGTTATTAAGGTTGGTACGAAACCGAAAGTTGTTGAAGAGGACATTCCTTTTAAAGAGGAAGTTCGTGAAAACCCCAAATTACCTAAAGGTACTGAAAATGTTATCCAAGAAGGTGTAAAAGGTAAAAAGACAACGACTACGACTTATACGATGGATCCGAAGACGGGTGAAGTAAAACCTGCTGAAAAAGTAACAACTACTGATCCGAAAACACGTATCATTGAACGTGGTACAGGTGAAGATAAAGATGGTGATTTGCTTGTGAAGTATATTCCAGATCCTGAAGAAGAGCCGGGTAAACAAACAATTGTCGATGAAGGTAAGAAACCGAAATTTGATGTTACAGGTAAAGAACTTGATCCGGGTAAACCTAAAGTCATTAAAGTTGGTACGAAGCCGAAAGTTGTTGAGGAAGAAGTGCCGTTTAAAGAAGAAGTTCGTGAAAATCCAGAATTACCTGAAGGTGAACGGAAAGTTGTTCAAGAGGGTCAAGTTGGTAAGAAAACAACAACTACCACATACACATTAGATGAAAAGACGGGTGAAGTTAAAGAATCAACTACTGAAAAAGTAGATGAGCCTAAAGTTCGTATTGTAGAGGGTGGTACGAAGAAACCTGAAGCTCCAAAAGAAGAGCCTAAAGTGGAAACACCTAAGACAATTGAAGTTCCTAAAAAAGAGGAACCTAAGGTTGAGGTACCTAAAACAGAGCAACCGAAAACAACTGAAGAACCTAAAGTGAAAGAAACACCAAAAGAGTTACCTAAGACTAGTGAGCAAGCTAAACAACGTAATACTGCGATTATCGCACTGTTATCAGTTGTAGGACTTGGCGGTTTAGCTACTTATTTAGGTCTTCGTAAACGTGATGAAAAATAATCATCGCTAAAAGAAGCTCAAACGAGCTTCTTTTTTTGCATATTATAAGAAAATTTGCTATAATAGTGATATCGGAGGAATTTTTAATGACAAAAATACTATCAATCGATCCGTCCAGCAATCGTATTAGTACATCAACTACAGGTATTGTCTTATTAGATAATACTAAATTGATTAATTATTGGGTTGTGCCGTACGGTGTGGATAATTTCAGTGACTGGTGGCGAACTGTTGGTGTAACGCTCGATTACGATATTGCTATTGTTGAAAAGTTTATAGTTCGACAAGGTAATAGTGCGCGTGATAATTCAGTTGTTCAAACAGTTGAAGCAATTAAGAAATTAGTGCCGAATATTATAGAGCAAGCAAATATGGGTTATGGGACAGATGTTCCTGATAGTGTATTGCGAGCGTGTGGTTTATGGAAATTCGATAAGTCGCATCACCAAGACGTTCGTGCGGCTGCTCGTTTGGCGTTGTTCTATGCAATGCGCAATGATATACAAGAAATCGTGAACGAAATTGGTGATCGTGTATACGATTATGAATTTTCTGTAGAAAAAAAATAAAAGATATTCTTACGAGTATCTTTTTTTTAATTATTCGCTACAATAGCAGCTGGATAGAATTCAAAAATACGAGACATGTTTGGATTTTGATAAACACCTCTATATCGAGTGTTCCCTGTTTCATCGATGAATTCTGATACGATGGTTACGGGGATTACTTCGCCAGTATTTTCAAGTTTTAGTGTGATTTGTTTATTTGTCATTATTATTGTCCTTTCTAGTTTTTTTTTCAGTTGTCTATTATATCATTAAATATTGTATTGTCAACTTTTTTAGGATGCTTGCATTTTTATTTTCAATTTTGATATAATAAAAGCATACATAAAATAAAACGAACTCGATTTTAGATCGAGTCAGAAAGTGAGAATAAATATGGAATATGCATTTATCCCTCAACTTGAGCGGGAATATCTTTGGGTGCGTTCTATGCAAGACGCACGTGCGAAGATGGGTCTTCCTCCTTTGTCTCCTTCGAAACTTCGTCGCTTAGCGAACGAGGTTCGTGAGATTAAAGGTTCGGAATTTGGTTTAGAGTCTTATGACGCAGTTGTTCAACAATTGTTGATTCAAGATGAACAAATTGATTCATCTATTAATGTTGCTCAAATTTTTAATAGAGAAAATCTGTTAAATGATTGGGGTGTTGCGATTAAAGAATTTCGTAAAACAGCCGCACCAATTGAAGATGGCAATGGAAATGTTGTTGATTTAACAACGATTCCGGTTACAGCTATCAATGAAGATTATGGTCAATATTTGAATGATGGTAATATTGATAATGCTGTTTTTTATGTGAATCGTGCAGATTACGCCAAATTTATTGATGCTAAATCTAATGGTAATTCGGTTGATAATATTCTTCCACGCGCTGTTGTGAATTTGGATGATGAGTTTGTTCGGCCAACTCGTAAGTTGAGTCGTGAAGGTAAAACTAAAGTAGCTCGTCCAGATATGCCGACTGAAGAGGTCTATACTGTTTATGGTTGGAATGGTCGTAAGTTAGAAAACGGTGAAGTAGATCCGGGTCTTAAAGATATGATGGATACGCTCATCAGTAAAGAAGATCGTGCTATTATGTCTCGAGTGTTTAGCGATACAGAAATTCGTTCTGACCGTGCTCAATACATTGTGAATATGTTCAATGAGCTTCGTAAAAATGGTTATGATGTTTCTGTTCAAGAACCATTATCATATCTTGGCGATGTGGCTCAATTGAATGTGCGTATTGATAACAATACAGTTCTTCGTTTGTATGACGAATCTAATCCTGAATATGTTGGACGCGTACAAACACCAACACGTATGTATTATTGGCAAGCGGAAGGTAAAGGTAAAGCGATTCTTGAGGAATTGAATAGTACATTTGCACCATCTGTACAAGATTCGATGCGTTTGTTGGACGCGGTTACAGGTCGTACAGTCTCTACATTGTCTCAACACCGTTATTCTCGAAACAATGGTCGTGCGGATGACACATTGGCTGAATTCAATAAGAATACGAATGGTGCTGCATATTCAAACTATCGCTTTACAGATATTACGCTAGATCATCCAACGGCGACTGAGGTTGTTGATAGTGTTGAACGTCCTGTGCGATATAATGTTTATAGTGCACCTCGTGGAAATAGTGCGAAATCAGTATCATTTGAATCAAAAGATGCAGCAACCGAGTTTTTGAAACGTCAAATTGATTTGGCGACTGTTGCTTATACGGATAGTATTAAGTTTGATGAATTGTCTGAAGCAGCTGTAGTTGTTGAGCAGGCTCGTGAGATTTTGGATAATCGTGCTTATACGAATGATCAAAAGAAAGAAGCTCGTGCTTTGTTAGAAGAGGCAAACGCGCATGTAGAGCACTTGTTTGATAATCGTTATAGTTCATCTCAATCTGAGTTGTTCGATGATATGGTTCAAATTCGTCATTATATGGCGCATCCTGAAGTCTACAATGCTACTCGTAAGTTTGAGTTGACATCTATTCCTGATGAAGATGTTAAGTTGGAATTGGAAGACTTTATTAAGGCTTCGGCTGATGGGTTCACTGATCCAGAACAGGCGCTTGAAGAATTGCATAAAGCCTTTATTGCGACACATCTTGGTGATTTCGAAAATGGATTCAATCCTGCAATTGTAGCAGAACTTGGTGCGGATGAAAATCGTCCACGTTTGAGTTATGCTGTTGAAGCAGCTATTAAACGTTCAGGTTATGATCAATCTAAATTGATCGGTAATGAAATGGCTGTGGATCGTTTGCGAGATCGTATGATTGAGTTTGATCCTGAAACTGCTCGTAGTCTTGCGGATGTGTTGGCTTCTGATCCAGAACAAAAGGAATATCAAACGAAAGCGATGTTGCGTGTTCAAGAACATTTGGACGTAGATAATATTTCGAACGTTGATATTCAAATTGACGATAATGGAGTTATTCAGTATTCATATGATCGTCCGAATATTTTTGGTAAAGACGGTTCTACGCAACGAATGACGAACCAAATCGGTCAAGTGTTTAATGAAGATGAATATGGTATTATTCAAACGAAGTTTGCAGCGTCTGAGTCATTTGGATTTGTGCCCGGATATGAAGCATATTTTGTGCCAGGTGAAACTTATAAGATCGCGGCTGGGTTAGAAACGGATGATGAACGTCGTGCACGTTTGCGTTTACGTTCTTATGAGCAAGCTATTATGGCTGAAATTGATAAGAACATGGTTGAACAAATGCAGGGTGCTTATCTAGGTGGTCGTGGTGATGACCGTTATGATAACTTTGTAGATACCATGGGCGCATCATCACTTAATAAAGTGTATCGCAGTCAATTGCAAGGTTTCAAATTGGATCCAGATTATACGAAACGGTTCTTGGAACTTCGGTCTGAAGATGAATTGAAAGCGAATATTCGTACGCTTCGTAATCGTGTTCGTTTCCCTAACCGCTATGGTGATATTTCAGGTACGAACTTTGATGATTATGTTCAACAAGATGGTTTCAATGAAGCTAAACTAGTGGGTGAAAATCTTCGTGTGGTTGATCCTAAGTGGAATAATATTTTTGACCCATATATGTTAGGTTCTGGTAAGAACCAAGGGGTTGAGCGGTATTTAGTTGACGGTGCTGTTGTTAATGCAGATGGAACGGTTAAAGCGTCTGATGGCTGGGAAAATCCATTTACAGGCAAATTAGAACGTGACCGTGTAGCGATGACTAAACAAGAATCATTCAAATATATTGATTCTATGCCTAGTGACCGTCAAATGATGGCAACTAAGCAAGCACTTGTAGCGCTTCAAGTAACAGAACCTGTCGGTGTTGCGTTTATGAACTTCGGTGGATGGACATACGACGACGGTATGGTTATTTCGAAAGAATATGCTGAGAAATATCAAGTACCTGTCTATGAAGACGAAAACGGAGCAATGCGTGCACAACGTAAAGGTGATAAACAATCGGACTTCGGTTCAAATAAAGGGGTTGCGAACCTTATTATTGACCGTAATATGAGCGAAGAAGAAGCTCGCGCTCAAGGTATTTGGAAAGAAGTTCAATTCTTTAAAGCAAATCCGGAGTTGGATGTTGTAATGGGTCCTTATGCAACGCTTTCTCGTAATAATATGTCTGTATTAAAACAAGCGCGTGATACGAAAACGATTGATTTGGTCGATCCTCTTCGTGGTGAAGTTAAACCGAATGGTATTGGTTTCATGCCAATGATGATTACAGATATGACTGTTGATAAGAAATCACACGTTTATGATAAATCTGATGTCGCTAAAGGTAAAGGTCGTTCAGTTTCAACATTGTTGATGTTGAACTTGCAAGCACTTGGCGCGAAGGGTATCATTAACGAAGTTTATGGTAATAACGTAACACCGTGGACGGACTTGCGTGAATATGCATTGGTTCAAGGGGTTGATATTGATCATGATGGTAATTTGAAAATGGGATATCATCCGCAAGAAGGTGAAGAGCGTCTTCATTTTAAAGTTGATCCGAATAAATCGGCCGATGATTTCATGAAAGAAATCGCGAATAATGGTGGTATTTTGAACTTGCCGTTCCCGTTGATTAATAACCGATTGAATAATATTCTTATTACTGGTGAAAACCCACGTTTACTTAAAGGTTATGATGTGCGTTCATTCACTCGTGATGAAAATGGTGAATTTGGTATTCCTGTGTTATCCGGGGCGTTACGTCGTTCTACTGAAATGATGGATGGCTCAACTGCCACTCATGATGTAACTGATCACTATATTGAAATTTATAAACGTGCCGCATCTTATATTGAAGTATCTGATAAGATTAAAGAACTTCAAGCAAATGGTGGTGATGAAGCTGAAATTGCTAAGTTAAAGAGCCAACAAACTAAGTTATGGCAAAATGCACAACGTTATTATGAACGTATTCAAACGGATACTGCGCCGAAGATTGATGGTCCAGGTGCGAATGGTAAGCATTCTTTGATTCGTGATAAGATTACGTCTAAACGTATGAATAATTCAGCGACACTTGTTGCGTGTGCTGATCCGCGTCTTGGTGTAAATCAAATTGCGATTTCAAGAGAAACGGCTGAGAAAATGGGTCTTGAAGAAGGATCTAAAGTTCTTGGTTGGCGCGACCCTACGTGGCGCACAGGTGCTGTTCGTAGTTTTGAAATCACGATCGATGATAGTGTTACTGGTTTTGCAATGAATCCACTTATGGATAAATCGCATGATGGAGACTTTGACGGTGATGCGTATGGTTTTGTTGCATTGAAATCTGAAGAAGCTCTTAAAGAATTAGATACGTTATTGTCGCATGAAGCTAATATTTTGAACTATGGTGACGGTCAAGTTGAAATTGATGGTGAAAAGTATTATCCGTTGTTTGTGAATGACGGCATGGACGTTGCTTCAAGCAGTCATGCTTTTAAAGAAAATGGCAAAGATGATCCAGAAGAACTTCGTAAGAAAGCAACCATTATGGCAAATGACCCATCAGTTGATCGTAAAGAAATTCTTAATGTTTTGAATGAATATGTTCATACGGCTTTGCGCAGTGATGAAAACTTTGCAACGGATTATGTTGATTTGACCGATAGTCAAACGGTTATGACAAGTCTTGGTAAGATTGTCAATAAGAAAGCCAAAGGTAAAGCTAGTCATTTACTTGAGTGCGCTAAATATGAGGGTGCACAATTAGCTGGCGTTCAATTTGACACAGTAAATGTTAATGAACCAATTAATTATGTATCGAGCGATACGCATCAAGCCACGAACGTTGAAGCTGTTACTGAATTGTTGGGTGATGTCAAAGAGGGAATGTTGATTGACGTATTAAATGTTGATGCGCCTGCTATTGAAACATTTGCGACGGATAAGGATCGTTTAGCTGTTCAATATGCGACTGCTACGAAATCTGATAATACAGGTCGTCCTGGTACTATGATGCAGGATGCAACGGCTGCTTTTCGTAATGAAGCGTTACGCGAGGCTATGGAGATTTTCTATAAACCTACCCAAATGACTCTTCAAATTAAACACAATGCCGTACAAGCTTACGACATTAATAAACAATTTAGCAATAATGGTAACATTTCGCAATTGTTTATTAAAGGTCAAAATCCAGATAATGAACGCGCGTCAAATGGTATGAGTAAAGGTGCTCGTATTTCATCTAAAGAATGGATTGCGAAAGTAGGGTCTGAGCTTAAGTTGTTAGGTTTGGATTATAATGAGGAGCATCTTCAAGTTCTCGGTAAGGCTATGTCTAGAGAGAATGGCGATATGATGACTTTGTCTGAAGCCTTTAACGAGAAAACATCGTATTTCAATAAATTATCATTTGGTGGTAGTGTTCGTAATAATTATACCTTGTATGATGATTCTAATACGAAAATGGGTGGTGTCGCCGCGTTGTGCCACGGTGCGGTTATGAGCGAATGTCTTTTCAGAGACGAAAACGACATCGACCGTGCGGTTGTTCCAAATGCAATTAAAGACAAGTCTGTTATTATGGCTCGTTCGGATGTTCTTGTTCAAAAACAAAATTCATTCGAAGAAATTAAGACTCGTTTGACAGAACTTGAACAAGATGATCAACGTAAGTTGACAATTGATCGCGAAGTTGAGTCTGAAGTTGTAGTAGAAACACCAACTGTTAAAACGGTCACAACTCCAACAGTTGAAGTTGAAGCGGAGGATGATCATGACTTTAGTTTATAGTTCTAAGAAAGATGTTCCGAGAATGTGGAAGTTCATTGATTATTCCGAACGTCATTCGAAACAGAATGTTTTTGAGGGTAACGGAGGCTATCGCCTCCAATGCCCTGATATTGTTCGTGAAATTTCATCAGGTGAACGAGATCCGTTTGAGATTACCGTTATGGAATATCGTCAACAAACTGCGGAACATTTTGATAAGATGTCTATGATTTATAATCAAATGAAGAATCATCCGAATGTTTATCATCAATTGTATATGCAAATTTATGATAACGAATTCAACTTGTATCCAAAAGGTTTCGAACAGCCTGCGATGGTGGCTCATTATCATTATTCAAATATGCTATATGACCAATTGTTGTTGCAGAAAATTGATGGCTGCTTAGAGGCGGGTTATATCAACGGAAATGATAAGATGGTTGATGCTCAGCCAACAATCGAAGCGAATTTGATGCATATTGGTGATATTGTCTGGGATGACTTAGAAGTTTATGACTATTTGTCATCAGTGTCCAAAACAGTTTATTCAGACTATTTGGATTACAAATATAGTAGTCAGACCTTCAAATACAAAGATTTCAATATGCGTGTTGTTGATCATAATGCGAATGTGTTATCAATCGTTAATGATAATATGGCTTCGTTAGAGCCTTATCAATTACAACCAGGCGAATCCTATAACGAAGTAAAACGAATGTACAATCGCAAGTACTACGATATTTTGGAAGAACCGGTTGTTTCAAAAGAATTATTGAAGGATAAGGTTCAAATCAATAAACGCTATCGTATGGCTCTAGATGGTGTTTTAAATAACGAAGGTGTTCGTTATAGTGAACCATCGTTGTAAATAAAAAAAGAGAAGCAATTGCTTCTCTTTTAATTTGCGTTTAAATGGCTCTATTTTGACCCACATTGCGTTTTATTGAGTTGGTCGGTTGATTGCACCACCTTGGGTTAAAATCGCTTAGAAACGATTTTAGAGGCTAATTTTGTGATGTGATATTTGAGCCGATTGTGTCGATACATTCGTCGATTGTTGAGTCGCTATTTGTGAGTGGATTTAAGAGTGATTCAATTTTAGCATATAGTTCGACACCTGTGTATGTGTTCATTGTATTAAACCAGTCTAAAACGTCTGTCTTAGTATAGGTTCCTTTTTTACTGAAGACTGTGATACCTTGTAACCATTGGTCGAAAGCTTCAAATAGACGATCGTTATGGTTGACTTGAGCTAAAATGAAAACGGTGTCGATTTTGATAGCTCCGTATTGTAGTTGTTTTAGTTCGTCTTGTGTGAACCATTTTAGCTTTTTAAGCGGAATGTATTGTTGTAATACTCGATGCGGTGTTTGTTGCATGGGGGGGGTTCCTTTCTTATTTGTTTTCTTCGCTACGGAGTGTAACTAAGTAATCGGCAATGAGGAGGCCGTAGCGTTGCAGTTGCATGGTTGGAGTAGTTACAGGTTGCCACATTACTTTATAGCCGGCTTGAGCGAATTCGTCATAGCGATCGTGCCCATCAGGAACGATGTCGACGACTTCAATGGTATCATTTGGGTCAAATTGTTCGAGTGTTTCAATAAGTTCTCGAACTGTGACGTTGTGATAATAATCTTGAGTCATTTATTTTTCCTTTTTGATATAATATTGTTCATATCCGAATGTTACAATGTAATCGTATTCGGGTATATTGGTTTCGTTTTCGAAAAGTTGGTGTAGTGTGTATACGCGGTATTTTTTATGACGTATACGAAACTTGTTGTTTGAATTTTTGTGAATTGCTGAAGGCGCAACATCATATAGTTGTGATAAAATTGCGATTTTTGGATCGGATGTGTATTGTTTATTTACCATAGCTTAGACATATTTTAATAATTTTGTGAAAGAGACAAATCCATTTTTCTCAGAATCGAAACAGTACCATTTTTGTGTTTTAGTGTTAAATACATAGGCGTAATCAGGTTTGTCTTTTTGATTAGCGATGAAATACTTGATAGAGTATCGCATTTCGTTATTTAGCAAGCGATCTTTCATTGGTTTGAATTGAGTGCTTGTTTCGTATGTTGCTAAAAGTTCATAGATTTTTGAGGGATTATTGTAATAGGTGTTTAGAATGGGATATGCTTTGTCAGGCGTTGTGTTTTCTGTAACGAGAGCGTAATTATATCCAGCTTGGTCTAAAATACCGATATAGGCTGTAGACATAGGAGTTCCTTTCTATTAGATTTTTTTTACAAAAAAAAGAAAGACTGAGTTTCCTCAGTCTTATTTTATTATTTTGATTCGCGTTTGCGTTTCAATCCAGCAAGACCTAGAGCCATCATAGCTACGCCCATAAGTCCAAGTGCACTTGCCGATTCACCAGTTGATGGCAATTCTTTAGTGTTTGCTTGTTTAGTTTGTTTAACTTGAGGTGTTGCTGGTGTGATTGCACCAGGTGTTACGGTTGCTGTTGGAGTAGTTGTCTTAATCACTTTGTTTTCAGTTGATTCATGACGAACTGGTTCGTTGCGACGAGTTTCGTTTTCGTGTTTGATACGTTCTTGCTCACGACGAATTGTTTCTTCCAATTGTTTCGCTTTAACGAGTTTTTGATAAGCTTCAAAGACACGAGTGTAGTCTTCTTGAGATGCTTTCGCTTTCAATTTCAAAGCTTCAAGTTTTGCAATTTCTGTTTCAAGAGTTGCTTTAGCTTCAGCAGTTTTAGCTTTTGCTTCAGTCAATGCTTTTTCAGCTTCAGCAAGTTTCACAGGTGCATTCTTAAGCAATTCAAGATAATCTTTTGATTCTTGTACAGCTTGTTCAGCTGATTTGACAGCTTGTTTAGCACGTTCAACTTGAGCTTTAGCTTCAGTTGTTGCAAGACCTTTTGCAGTTAAATCGTTTTCAGCGTCGATTGCTGCTTTAAGAGCAACTTTAAGAGCTTCTTCTTGAGCAATCAATTTAGCTTTAGCGTCTTTCAATTCAGATTCGCGTTGTGCACGAACTTGTTGCAAGTTTGCAAGATTTGATTTAGCTGTTGCAAGTTCATCTTTAGCTGTTTGAAGAGCTTTTGCAGTTTCAGTCACTTTATCTTGAGCTGCAGGAGTTTGTTCCTTGACAGCAAGAGCTTCATCGTAAGCTTGTTGAGCTTTAGCGATAGCGTTTTGAGCTACATTCAATGCAGTTTGAGCGTCAACTTGAGCTGATTTTGCAGAAGCGAGGTCATTTTCAGCAGATTTAACGGCTTGGTCAGCAGTTGCTTTCTTATCTTTAGCTGCTTGAAGAGCTTGTTCTTCAGCTTCAACAGATGATTTCAAAGATGCTTTGTATTCAGCGTCAGTGCTAATGTAGTCACCTTTGTCTTGGTTTGTTGGACGGTTTGTTGACAAGATGTGTACAGAACCTGAGCTTACGCTAAATCCGATACCTGTGCCTTCAAGTGAAATCAAGTGTTTAGCGTGACCGTTTGCTTGGTCGCCATCAGCGAACATCATTTTACGAATAACGTTTGCGATGTCTTGTTTCAAGTTCAACATGTTGTATCCACCCATGTTTTCTTTATGCCACTCAGGCAAAAGTCCACCAAGGGATTCAGATGCATTATATTGACGAAGGATTGCGTATTGGTGACCCCAGTTTTTAGCGAAGTTGAATTTGTCAGGAGTTCCACCGTTGTCTGCGTAGAATTTAGAATATCCACGAGCGATAGCGTCTGCAAATTCTTGACCACCAACAGTCAATTGGATTGGAGTGATGGTTTTACCAGGTTCGCGTTGTGACCAATATTGTTGGTTGAGGTCGTTCAACATTTGAGACACGAATTCAGCAATTTCTTTACGTTGAGCTGATGTGAGGTTTTCAAGGTCAACTTTGTCTTTGTTTGTTCCAAGAGCTGTTTTGTTGTATGCATCCCAATCAATTTCAGGTTGCAATTTCATGAACTCATCTTGATGAGCGATGAACCATTCATAGTCTTTAATATCGTGTTTTGCATATTCAGCAGGAACGAAGATTTTACGAAGAGCTTCATCTTGTTTCAATTTAGCAACTTTTTCTTGATAAGCTGCGTTTGCTGCGTCAAGTGCTTTTTGAGCTTCATCAACTTCTGCTTGAGCGACACCCGCTTTAGCTTTTGTTTCAGCAAGAGCTTTTTCTTTTGCCTCTACGTTAGCTTTTGCATCAGCAAGACCTTGTTCAAGAGCAGGAACGTTCTTTTCAGTGCGTTCTTTTTCGAGAGCTGATTTTGTTTCGTCAATTTTAGCTTGACGGGATGCGTCGAATTCTTTTGCACGAGTCAATTCATCTTGAGCTGCTTTGTGAGTTGATTCTGCATCTTTTGCTTTCAATTCAGATTTAGTCACAGCTTCTTGAGCTTTTGTTGGTGTAGTTGCTTCGTAAGCTTTTTCAGCGTCGTTCACTTTGTTTTGAGCGTCTTTTACTTTAGCTTCTTCAGTTGCAACTTTTGAGTGTGCATCATCAAGAGTTTGTTTTGATTTAGCTTCTGCGTCAGTTGCTTTTTGAACGCCTTCTTCAGCGGATTTGACACCATCTTGAGCTGTTTTTACTTCAGCTTCTTTTGATTTGATAGTTTCTTCAGCTTTTGCAATTGTTTCAGGAGTTGCTTTTTCAGCGGCTTCTTTTGTTTTTGCATAAGCTTCTGAAGCAGCATGTTCTTGAGTTTCAGCAGTTGTTGCTTTAGCGGTTGCGTCTTTTACGACTGTTTCTTGTTCAGCTACAGCTTTAACTGCATCATCCGCTTTAGATTTAGCAGTTGCAACGGTTTCACTAGTTACTTCTGCCGGTTGAGCGGTAGTTGTTACTGTGGTTTCAACTTGTGGTTGAGCAACAGGTGTTACGACTTCGTCAGCGTGAACAGCTGTAGTAGCAGCCGTTGCGGCGATGACAGTTGCACCAAGAGTGATTGTTTGTTTAGTAGATTTCTTCATAGAGTTAATACTTCCTTTTTTTATTAATTTATTATCATAATACATCACGGTAGGTGCGAAGGCACCTACCTAGATTTTTTGTACAAAAATCGATAGAATTTTTGTAGTTCATTGTTAGTGATAATATTTTTGAGTTTCTTCCGTTGTTTAGCCCAATTGTAGGGCTCGTCGGATTTGATAATCTCATAGAGTTCCGATGTTTTATAGTCTTTGTACGTCTCGAGAATCGATTCATAGAGCCATTTGTTCTTGACAGATGGTTCTTCTGTAGGATAATCGAATTCGTTAAGTACAAAGTCCTTTTTAATCGTGGTTTCAGTGACGCCGTTAGGTGTCACTCTAAATTCAAGATCGTCATCGTAATCACTAATAAGTGCGCATGACCATGCGTGGAAGAAATACATGTATGCCATTAGTCGCCTTGCGTCCATTTGTTCGTTTGCAAGAAACCAATTAGCAGAGTTTGGATAAATCATTTACAATTTTCCTTTCGTAACTTCTAGTATATCACTATTCAGATGGCGATACAAGCCCAAATTCAGGAAACCACAAATTAATTTCACGTTCAGCGTTTTCGATTGAGTCGGATCCGTGTACGAGATTTTTTAAAGTATCACCAGTTTGGCGTTTTTGACCGTAATCGCCTCGAATAGTGCCCGGTTGGGCGTTATCCGGATTGGTTGCGCCCATGAGATTTCGCCAATCATCTATTGCGTTTTCTTTTTCGAGAATGAGTGCTGTGATTGGTTGCGATGTCATGTACTTGAGTAATGCTGGAAAGAAGGGTTTATCTACTAAATCTTTATAGTGTTTTTCAAGTAATTCTTTTGACGGATTTACTGTTTCAATAGCTAGTATGACGAAACCGTGTTTATAGATCAATTCAATAAGTTTTAACGAGAGGTTTCTGTCGATGACATCCGGTTTGAATAAAGCTAGTGTTTTCTGTTTAGTCATATTATCCTTTCTAATGTACAGAAAACGATTGGTATCCTAGTGTAAAGAATAACCCAATCGTTAAAACTGTAAGAAATACTAATAGAATTGTTAGTATTTTCGTATGATTATCTCGATATTTGTCGCCAAAGATGAGATAGGCATAGAATACTATGAAGCCTAAACACCAAGGTATTAGTTGAAGTAGTACTAATTCCATCTCTAGGCGTCCTTTCAAAGTTTATTTGGGTGAGGCAATCCATAGTTGCATGATGCCTCGTTCAGGTCTACAGAACTGGATAACGATACCTTCGTGATCGTCCATGTGATAGTATGTGTAGTCGACAACAGCTTGATTGACACCGTTTTGATGCATATTCATAGGCGTTTCTAAGACATCCGTAAAGACATATTCGCGCGAAGATCCTTGCGCGTCTGTTACTTGCACGGATTTTCCAACAGCAACATATGCCGCGAGAGGACTCATTACGCCTGGATTATGTCCTGCCATGTAGGTGACAAGTCCGTCATTGTTGTTAAGGGCGTACCATGCTTGACCGATGAATCCTTGATCGATGTAATTTTGAAGATTCGGTCCGCGATCTACGAAAAGATTTCCCGCTACGAGCCCCCCTACATGTAGTTTCACACCGTCAAAGGCGAGCGTGTTCGGTTCAGGTTTTTCAACAGGTTGTACTGTTGGTTGTTTTTGTGCGAGTTTTACCGCATGATGCTTGGTTGGCGGAATTTGAACATGTTTATATTCGCCAGATGCATCAGGTGTGGTAATCAGTAGCGCTGTACTTAGCAGTAAGTTAAATAAAATCATAAAAGTTTTGTTGCAAAAGTGGCCTTTCTAGTTGGTTTGTATTGATGTCGTTAAAGCTATTCTATGTTGACATCCTCAAAGTCGATCTATGGCGATATTCGTCAAAGTTAATCGATGTTGATGTCGTCAAAGTCGATTTACGGTGATATTCTTAAAATTAATCTACGTTGACATCCTCGATTGTTTTATCATCGCGGAAACTTCGCACGACGGGGAATCGAAGTGATCGACCGCCGTTTTTGTTTTGTGTTTCTTCGAAGTATTGTACTTCGATGATTCGTCCTAGATAGTCTTCTTGATTGTTCCAGATATCGTCTCGTTGTTGTTCTGTTAGCCCAGATGCTACGTTGACGGTGTTTTCGTCGTCGAGTTGTACGATGAGTGATTTGAGACCGCCTCTGTTTTTGCCGTCAATAGCTTCTTCAAAACCAATAATCGGTAAATCAGCTGTATGCATCTTTTTCACCTTGAGAAGTCCTTTGACGCGTTTGGTTTCGTATTTTGCATCAGGGTCATTTAACATAACACCTTCGAATCCATGTTCTGTGGCGTAATCGCTCCATTTGTGGATGTCGTGTTTCGTTGTGCGACCGAGTATTGGAATAACGCGGACAAGATTTCCCGTCGTAAATGGTGTCAGATACAATTCGCGACGTTCTTTATAGGAACGCTCAGAGATGCCTTGCTTGAACTCATCATATGGGAGAGCGTCAAAGATGTTAAATCCTATGTTTTGGCACTCGCCATCTGCGGAGAGTTGTTGTCCCGTTTTTTGGAATCGTTCAACGCTTGTGAGTTTTTCGTCTGTATCTTCTAAGAGAAGTTCGCCATCGAAAATCATGTGAGGTGCGTTTTTATCCAGAACGCTTTCGATGTCTGTTCTGAGTTCTGTGAGACCTTCGATTACTTTTCCTTTACGGGTCTTGACAGAAGTGACTTTACCTTTGTTTGCTTCAACGACTGCTCGAAAACCGTCTAGTTTTTGAGTAACGAAGAAGTAAGTATCATCGGAATAACCGTTGATTTTTTTCTCATAAGGATATGCAAGTTGTACGCTGAAGACGTCTATAAAGTTGTCGCCGAAGACTTTATTTAAAAGTGCGGCGCCGACGGTGGTCGTCCACGATTTTCCAATAATTTGTCGTAACACGTCTTGTGTATGTTGGTCGTATTGGTTGATTGTGTACAGTGCCATTCCGATTTCGTTTTCTGTACCGGTGTTGTGTACGAGCAAATAATCAAGAAGCTCGCTAAAGGATAAGGTGTGGGGCACAGGTTCAATGTTTTTTTGAAGTTTCTTCGTTGAAATGCCGACGACTTGATTCGGATCGCCTAGAAAATTCAAGACCCGTTTAATAGTTGGGTCTTGGATTGTTTCTAATAAGGCAGTTTTTTCAGAAATCTTAGACGTGGCTTTTAAGTTTTCTAAAGTGTTTACTAAGTTTTTCATATGTTACACCGTTATAAAGTTAATCCAAGCGATATGTCCTGCCATGAATTGGAGGATGAGTTCGTTTTCGATATCTTCATAAGAACCTAAGAACAAAGCTGGTGCAAGTTCTGCGTCCATTAGTTGTTCGTCGGGATGAATGTTGATGAGGGGTTGTCCTTTTAGAGCATCAAAAATTGGATGATCAATGTCAATTTCTGAGAAATCTTGAGAGAATGTATACACATTGTCGTTCAATTGTGGTGGTTGATAGATATCGGCTAAGAATAAACCACCGTCGATAGGTGTTCCTGTTTCGTCATATTGAACGCTTAGTGCGATTTCATAGGTGTGGACAATATCGTCATCGTGAGAGATAAGCACTCGTGTGCGATCATGCACGACACGCCCCGCTAGGGACGCATCTTGAGCATGGTCTTTGAAGTACAAATCTCGAATGCGTTGATATTGTGCGTCATCGAAAACATCGCCTGTTTCTAATTCAAAATCACTTTCGATTAAATCATTTGTTGTCTTTTTGAGTTTCATATAGGTCTTTCTAAGTTGTTTGTTTTTGTTTACGAACGATTCCTCGAACACGTGCGGGTCTTGGGAAAGCTCGTTTTAACTGAAGATCTTTGCCTGAATAATTCTTGTCGAAGAAATTAACAAGGTTGTAATCCGTGATAAGTGGTTCATCCGCATCCATCATTGATCCCGTGTTAAAGCTACTTGCACTAGTTGCGTGTGTTGCTTTGAATTCCCATTCGTCGTCTGCGATCAAATACATTTGTAGATGACTCAAGAATGTTTTCTTTGAGAAATAACTTCCGCGCTCACCACCGTGTTCAATGTTGAACCATGCTAGGTATAAATCATACAAGAAGTTTGGCGGGAGTACGTCCCAACTGAATTGATTTTTGAATTCATTCCAAAATTCTATTGCTGAGTTGTTATCCTCTTTGTATTGATCTAGTGCAATTTTCGAACGTTCAGGTGTGATAAATTCGTTGAAGTGTGGTAGTTCGAGTGCTGTTTTGAGCACATATTCCAATACTTCTTGACGAGCAATGTAGTCGTACTTGATGTAAGCTCGCTCACCTTTGCCTGTAAAAGAATACAAGAACGGTACAATGATGAGACGTCGATAAAATGAATCTGATTTATCTCGTGTCTTTGGAAGTCCATTCAACATCTGAATGTTAATGGCTTTAATTTGAGCCGTAATTGGGTCTTTATGTTTACGGTTAATCATAATATCATCACCGGTAATCATTGCTTTGAAATCTTGCACATCATCTAGATAGATGTCGACGGGGTTTTCGTCTGCAATATTAATAGTTTTACCGATCAATTTTGCTTTCATGAATTCATGTTTAAAAGCAGGAATTGCTAGAGACGAGTAGTTATCTTTACCGACGAGATTTTTAAGAAGTTGTCCGTAAGTTCCTTTACCGTTGTTACCAACAGATGAGTAAAAGAATACGGCTTTGGCGTTGATTTGTCCAGGATTGATCGACCCCGCAATAATTTGCCAAAACAAATCATAGGTATCTTTATCAAATGCGTTTGATAATCCACCTGCAATATCGGCCAACCATGATTCAACATCCCAATCAGTGCCGTCGTCGTTATTATGAATAATAACTTTTGAAGCGCTTGGGTTGTAGTTAGTTGCGATTTTTGTAGTTGTAATATATTCTGGTCGAAACGGTTCTAGTTGTTTTGTCTTTTTGTTGTAGAGTCCATTTCCGACAGGAACAATATTAGGATCATGCGTTTCAAGAGCATACGGTGCTGTTGAAAGAATTGCATTTTGATAAGATTTAATCGCTGACAGTGTGCTATTGGCTTGAATATCATATAGTAAACTTTCGATACGTGTAGGGTCGAAGGTATATGTTCCGGCGCGAGGTCCGAAGTATTCATAAACAGCAATGTCACTTTCCGACGAATCACGCGTCAACGAAAGTCGAATTGTTGGGAAATATACATGGAAGAGCATCGTTAGTTCATCAATGCGGGGTTTCATGTTATGTGCTTTTGAGTAATCCGGATCTTTTCCGTTACGAATAGCTTCTTGTCCGATGTGGACGCGGATAAGATTAGCAATAACATCAGTAATATGAACAATTAACTCGTTGTGATTATGAACTGTGAATGGTGTAGATAGATTTGTTTGGACGTAGTCGAAAAATTCAAAGATATAGGGATCTAACTCCTGACTATATCGAGGAATCTTATCATGAATTATGTTTAGATTTGGAGTAATTGTTACGCTCATAGACATCACCTCATGATGAATGGCGTTCTACGTATTCCGCAATAGCCTCATTGATCAAATAATTCAAACTGCGTGATTCGCGTTCACCGATTTCTACCATTTTTTTTCGAAGTGAGTCGTCGAAGCGAAGTAAAAAACGATACATATTTTTATCTTTATTTCGAAGTTTGTGCATAGGTTAAAACCTGCTTTCTAATTAAGTTTTTCGCATATTGTAATGATATCACAACATTTAAAAATTGTCAACACTTTTTTACGATTTTCTTTTAAATTTTCATTTTGGGTACAAAATCCTTTAGATCGGGTGTTTTACCCACTTTTTGGATAACTGGGTACAGCCTAAAAAGTCGAAGAAACGTTGTCGTTACGCGATTTGTGGGGTGCTTGCGGTTCATTTTTGACCCAAATACCCAGTTTACCCAGCAGTTTTAAAATTCATATATAGGGTATTTTCAAACTACATCATTTCATATACTTTGTTTCTTTATTTTTTTTAATAATATTATATATAAAGAAAATGGGTATTTGGGTATTTTGAAGCGAAATCGCGCGTCGTTATTGACTTTAGGGTGACCCAACTGTTATCCAATTCGAGGGTTTTCATATCCAAAGGGGTCTCGAAGTACCCACTTTTTTTGAGATTTTTAATTAGAGAGCGTGCATATTTAACTCGGCTTCGAGTACTTGTTTATGTGTGGATTTTTTTCGACATTGTTGTCGTTGAGTTCGAACGTTTTTTGCTTTTTTCGATTGAGCATAAATGATAGCGGTGTCAATATCCTGGTGACGTTTTGAGTATTCAACGGAAATATCGTTGATTCGATTTGCGTAATACAATAAATCGCTTGTCTCTTCGTCTGAGAATAGATCTGACGTTAGGATTAGAGCTTCGGGACAAGGCAATTCATACTTTCTCCATTTTCGATGAATATGATCACCGAAAAATTTAGCGTCGTCTCGATGTAATTCAAGTTCGTCTAGAAGATATCGACATAGTAACATTTTTGTTAATTTATCGGTGTCGAGCACGTTGTACCATCGATTGTAATATAAGTCGATGATGTGTTTTGGTGTTTGATTTGTAATAGCTACCGTTTTTCGATGTTCATCGAGATACGTCTTAAATTCGCGAATCTCGTCTGGTGTAAACAAATGTTTTGTCGACATAACGATGAGTTCGTCAGGTAGGTTATTATCGAGATATGTTGTCTCGAATAGTGTAAGAGCTTTCTTCCAAGTGCGGGTTTTAAACACTTTCGAGGGTTTGTTTGTTTTGAGAGCTGTTTGGATTTTCTCAAAGAATAATTCTTTTGGTGTCATTTTGAATCTCCAATACGTTTTTATTATTTGACATTAATTTAGTTTAGTGTATAATAGAGTTGTAGTAAAAGTTGGACAAAGGTCAAAGATTGAACAATGGCGTAAGATGTTGCGTACAGAACATCTTTGAAGAGATCTCGAAAGAGGTCTCTTTTTTCGCATATTAATAGAGATGCATGGCTAAGCCACACATCTCTATTATAAATCAATGATAAATCGTGCAATTTCAAGAATCGCAGATGGTTGACCGTTCGTGGATAGATAAGCAGGTGATTGCTTATTCTGTACTACGTTACTCAATAAATGCCATAACTCATTTGCTTTTGCAACATCGTTATTTTGCAATTGCGTATTGGTGTTGCGACGGAAGAGGTCTTCAATGTAAGCTGGATATTTAGCCGCAATCGAACTCGGTACAACTGTTTGTTTGAATTCGTTCAACTGAGCCTCTAGCAATTTAGCTTGTTTTTCAGCTTCAGCGCGAGCTTCTTCGGCACGACGTTGTTGTTCGGCTAGTGCTTGTTGAGCAAGAGCGTCTTTTTGCATTTGAGCAATTTTGCGTTGTTCTTCGAGACGTTGTGCTTCTTGTCGTTCTTTTTCTTGCTTTAATTGCAGTTCAGCTTTTTGACGTTCAAGAAGTTCTTTTTGGACACGAGCTTGTTCTTCTTCGTCGTGTTGACGTTGTTTATAGATTGGTCCGTTTGCGTTTACGTATTGTGTTGACGGATTTTGTTTAAACTCTTGCAAAAGTAGAGCTTGTTTAGAACCGTTTAAACCCCACGGATTTTCAATCATAAGAGTCAAAGCCGCGTCCATATCAGCAATGAGGGCACGAACGTTTTTCAAAACAGTTGACATAGCGGGTGATTGTTTGACAGCACCACTAATTAGTTTAGCATTGTTGATTTTGAATTTAGAGAAGTCAGTCAACTCAGGCGCGTATTGCTTGATATTTGGGTATTTGCTAAGTGTTTCCAAAAATACAGGTTCAACTTCAGCCCAACGTTTTTCTTTACGGCGATATTGCAATTCGTTTTTGATGATTTGCATATCGTCTTTTGCTTTCTTCAATTCGTCAAATCCATTGTTTGAGAATGTTTCTGCGATTGTTGTTTGGATTGCTTCAGTTTGTTTTTTCAAGAAATTCTTTAAATCTTTTTGATCATCTTCGATGGTCTTTTTGATTTTAAGAACTTCTTCCAATTCTTTAGTTAAAGCAGTGATGGATTTTTCATCGTTTGTTTCCATGAATTTATCAGGATCACTACGATAATCACTCAACAATTGTTGTACGTAAGCCGCTTTAGTTTTGACGGTATCTAATTGTTTTTGAAGCTCAGGCGACGGAGTTAGCTGTGTGTTTACAGCTAACGTCGCGATGCTTGTTGAAATTTCATTTGCGGACATTTGGTAAAAGTGTTCCTTTCGTTATTTTCTTTAATTATATCACGGTTGTAGTTCTTGTTTCAAGAGTAGATTGGCTGTTTCCATTGGGTATTCGAACATTGTGTGTTCGGAAATAAGCTTTTGCATAGGTCCAACGTTTACAATCAATTCAGAATTCTTGGCACGTGATAATGCTACGAAATACATGCGGAATAATTCTTGCAAGTTCGATCCTTGTGCGCTTTTCGTCTTAAATGCGTTATGGAAGACTACGACGTTATCGAACTCGAACCCTTTTACGCGATGAATCGTCGATAGGACGATTTGTGCGTCCTTAACGTTTGGCGTTTCTTTAGATTGAAGATAATTGCTTGCGGAGATTTCTCGTTTTTCAACACGAACCATATATCCATACAAATATGAACGGAGATTCGATACCTTGATTTTACGAGCCAGCAATTGATTCTTTAGATAAATCCATTGTGGTGACACGAAGAGTTGATCAAGAGTTTCATTCATTTTTGATTGATAGAAGGCACGTTGTTTTTGAGAACGTGAGCGATATGAGTTATCGACAGCGTCTAGGAGAATACGACGAATGTCGTTATTGATTGTTGGCGTTACAGCAAGTGCTTTCAAATCATTATTTCCACGAGCAAGAGCTGTTGTCCAGATTGCGGCGATACCTGCTTTATCTTGAACGAGCGATGTGATAGGAATGTTTAAGTTGTTATCCGCTAACAATTGTTCTAGTGCTTGTCGGATAATCATCAACTCTTGACGAGTGTAGCCAACGAGAGCGACTTGTTCACCATTTTTAAGTTTTGTGAGAACATAATTTTTGACTTTATCGTATTGGAATACACCTTTTAGTGCATCGTTATAGTCACTTGTTCCACGAACATTGATGTCTTGGATTTCAACGGCTTTCGTATAATCAGCCCATGTAAGGGGTGTTTTATCGTTAGATTGCAATTGAATTTGTGCAATGTCATTAGCGGAAATAACTTTAAGAAATTCGTTAGCATATGACAAAATTGCTTGTTTCGAACGATAGTTTGTTTCGAGTTTGTATGTCGCAAATACTTGAGATGCTTCAAGAGCGTTCATGTAGCGAGGGTCGCTAGAACGGAACTCATAAAGAGTTTGAGAACCGTCACCGACGATGAGAAGTTGCGCTTTGTTTTCGTTTACGAATTCAAGTAGAAGGTTGTATTCGAATGTTGAAATATCTTGACTTTCATCGGTAATGATATAATTGATCTGACTGTATTCTTTTGGAATTGAGAGTTGACCTCCGCCGTTTGCTAAATGGTGGTGAATCATTACAGGTTCTAACTCAAGAGTTGTTTGACCGATAGCGTTCAAAATCGCTTCGATTGCATTTTTGTATTTAGCGACGAGTGCGATTAATTTAGCCGACAATTCGTTATGGTCAATCTTTTTAAAGCTGATTTGTGATTGAACGTAGTTTTTCGTAATTGTTTTAAATACTTCGATAATTCCGTCAAGTTGGTCTTGTGTGTAGTATTTGTTTGGATCTTCATCGGATACGATGTTTTGGAATACATTTGAACTCAAATCCAACAATTTCAAGGTGTTGTGCAAGGTTTCGATTGACACAAGTTCTTGACTTGGATATGTTTCACGGTAGATGTTATCGAACATACGCGCAAGTGTTTCTGATTGAATATCAGGGAAGCGATCTTTAATGTTGTCTGCCGCTGCGTTTGTGAATGACAATACGAGAGCATTGTTGAGATTTTCTTTTTGTTCTTGTAAATAGCTTAAACGACCAACGACAGTGTGACTTTTACCTGAGCCAGCACCGGCTTGCGCAATAATCAATGGTTCTTTTGATAAGATGATTGCACGTTGTTGTGGTGAATAGTCAGGGTTTGTTTGCCATTTTGCTTCGGTTGCTTGCCATTCAGGTGTTGTTGTATCTGGTTTGTACAGATTTGGTTTATTCGCGCGAAGTTTTGAGATGTTCGATGCAAGAAGTACACGAATATTTTGTTTTAATAAATGTTCGAAATATGCATTGGAAAGCAATGGTTTAAAGCGAAGCAATTGTTCGTAAATGTCCGTCATATCAGAAATTGTAAAGAATGATTTATCTTTCTTATCAAAGTAGTTGACATGCGTCATTGTTCGTTTGAGAATATTGAACAATTGTTTCTCAGTCATGTTTGTGTGATTGGCATGGACAATATCGAAGAATTCTTTTAGTTGTTTAACGCGATCGGTTGAAAGTTTGTCTGCGTGATATAGGATATTTGAATATACGCTTTGTGTTGCTTCGAGAGATTCTAAAGATGCATTGAATAGTTGTTTATCGACGTGTGATGTTGACATGATTTGCATAAGTCGAGTAGCAGTGAGTGTTGATACGACTAATGCAGTTGTATTATCTGAAAATTTTCGATTGAGTGGATATCGAACTTCGTTGTTTGCGGTGATTGTCACAGAGTCATCGTTTACGTAACGAATTGTGGTTACATCGTCAAGATCGCCTGTGATGATTGCCATGTTGTATTGGGTTAAATAATCAAATTGTTTTTGATTTGTACCCGTTTTATCTTTTACACGGAACTCACCAATTTGCAAGATGTCGATAGAGGCGTATACTGTGAAGTCAGAACACTCATAAACTTTTGACCATTTATCAATACGGTTAAAGTTTGATTGACTTGTTTCTTTTGACAAATCTGTGTCGTAGAAAGGAATATCATCAGTAATACTGATTTGATAAAAAGTTGGCACGAGTTGGACGGGTGTTGCTTCTACGAATACGTAGTTAGAATTGTCGACATAGGCATTTGTTGTATAGTTGGCGGAACGATAACTGATTCGATGTTGAAAGGCTGCAAGTTGATCATCAGGAATGACCATGTTTTCTTGAGCCTTGTGTTCGAATGTATGTGACGTTGCGTTGAAATAGCCACGTGTCGCCGATTGTGATGAACCTGTTAGTGTTGCGTTGAAGAATTTAGGTGAGATTTTTTGAGTTTTGGAGACTTTACCTGTAATCTTCATAGAACCGTCGTTATTTTGAGTAATTGTTACTGGCATGTTAGAATAATCCTTTCAATAAATGGTTATTCTAAGCAAAGCCTTACTTAGAATAACGCGATTTGTGTTTGGTTGTATTGGTTTAGAATTTGAGATTCAATATATTCTTGAATAGCTCTTTCAGCAGGACGTCCGTTTTCGTTTGGATTGTAGAATTCATCAGCAATCGGTTTCAATAAATCCATATCTTGTTGGTTTTGCGTGTCGAGCGATGCTGGTGTGAGTGTGAATTCTGGGTGAAGATCTTGTGCTTCAGCGACTAGTTTATTGTATTTAACTGCGAGAATCTTTGTAAAATCTTCTTTTGTGATTGGATCGAAAACAAACTTGTAGGTCATGCGGTTTAGCAATTCAGGTTTGAAGTTTTGTTCAAGAATATCTGAAATTTCTTTCTTAGAATGTGTTTGTGTTGCGCCAAAGCCGATAGTCTTTTTGTTAAAGTCTTGTGCTCCGGCGTTTGTTGTCAAGATGAAAATTGCACGAGATGTGTCGATTTCTTCACTACGACGTTTCATTTTAATTTTACCATTATCGAAAGCCTGCATGAAGAATTGTTGAACCTCAGTGTGGGCTTTTTCGAATTCATCGAGAAGTACGATTGAAAACGGGTTATTGTTTAATGGCTGAAGTGGTAGTTCAGAGTTATCATCTGAGCCGATATATCCGGCGGGTGATCCTACGATGGCGTTTAAGTCACCGTGGTTTGCGTATTCGCTCATGTTGATATAGATGAGAGATTCTTCTGTACCGAATAAGCTTTTAGCAATTTCTCGAGCGATTTGTGTTTTACCTGTACCGGTTGGACCCGCAAACAAGAATACATTTGGTCGTTTTTGTCGGACGAGATTCAAACTTTGACGTTTAAGCGCTTGTTCGATTGTTGATTTAACGTGATCTTGACCAATGATGTTTTGGTTTAATTCTTGTGCGATGTTCGAAACAAGTTGCGGTGTTAGCTCGACCATTTGGAATTGTGACAAGGCTGATTTCTTGATGTCGTTCACGGTTACAAAGTGCGGCGGTGCTGTGAAATTTTGAGGTACGGGTGTGATTGTGTATCTCATTTTTGTCTCAGCAAAAGCCGTATCCATTAATGTGATAGCCGTATCAGGTCTATGGTTGTTCGGTTTTTTGTACAACTCAGATTGTGTGATGATGGTATCAATGATGGACGTCCGTTGTTGCGTTTGAATCAAAACGTTATGGAATTTTGCGTAATCGTCCATAATCAAGTCAATAATTTGAGTTGTTTGGTCGATAGAGAGTTCGGGAACGTTGATCGTAGAGAAACGACGGTTAATCGCAGGGTCTTTCAGAATGTTGGTTCCTTCTGAACTAGTTGTTGCACCAATTGTTTTGAGGTTTCGTGCAAGAGCTGGTTTTAAGATTTGTGCAATTTTTGAATAGGTTTGTGAATCTCGATTATCGAAGAGCATGTGAATTTCATCGATGAAGACAATCGATTCAGTTGCTAGTAAGAATTCGATAATGTTGTTCACTGAGTCTTCTAATTGATCGACAATTCCTTTGCCGGCTACAAGTTGAGACAGAGGCATTTCGTAGATTTCATGTTCACCAATCATATCAATAACGATTGGATCTTTGTTGGCCATTAAAAGGGCTAGGTTTTCTACGAGTTGTGTTTTTCCGACACCAGCGTCACCCATAAGAAGAGCATTTGATTTCTTTTTACGAGATAGTGATTTGATTAAAGCTAGTGTTTCTTCGTCACGGAAGAGAGCTTTTTGTAGTTCACCGTTGCGTGCTTTCTCTGTGAGATTTACAAGTTCAGGTGGTACGTCGTCGTCGGATTGCCCGCCCCCGTTGTAGGGGTTAAATCCTCCGCCCATGAAAAATTGAGCGTTTGCATTTGGGTCGGGATTTGATGATGAGTTTGATCCACTTGAGTTCGAATTTGGATCATCTTTTGGTTTTTTTGAAAAGTCATGGATAGATGACTTGTCTGTAATCAATTCTAAGGCCATTATTTTCCTTTCTGAGCGATTTTAAGTGCGAGGTGGTCTAAATATATCATCAACACCTAAAAACGCTTAGAAAGCGTTTTAGGGGCTAATTACATGATGAGTTTTGGATAGATGTCGATACCTTTCTGATACATGGCTTGTGCGAATTCTTTTGCGTATTTCACAATGTCGTCGTATGTATCCCAACTGTTACGGGTTGGCATGATCGGTAGATAGAATGTGTTCTTGACGGCCGCTTCTTCTTGTGTGAATACACGACTACGAGGAACACGGTCGCAAAAGTCTGTGATGACAAAATTCAAACGATATGATTTACCTGATTTTTGATTGTGAGCATCAACTAAGTTGATTTGATCCCAGAATTGATTGAAATCAGTACCGCCACCGACTTTTGGTAAGCGGATGAATTCGTTGAAGATTTGCTTAGCGGTGCGTCCTTTGACGTGTAGTTTTACAGGTTTTGTAATAACGTGAGAGAAGAAGCTAACGTAAATATCGACATTCATTTTAAGAGCTAGTTTAATGATGTTGATCGCGGCTGCTTTGTAGTTGTCTTCTGTGATAGACCCTGATGTATCGAAAAAGATGTGAATATCGGGTCTATAACTTGTCTTCGTAGAAGAACCCATTAAGTTAGGATCGAATGGATTTCGTCGATTTGGTCTCATAAATGTTTTTGTTTGTGTTTTATACACGTTTTGAGATTGTCGATTTGTTAAATATTTTTTAACAGTCTTGATAATCCATTCAAGTTGTCGTTTAGCTGACAACGGTTTACTTGAAATTTTTCTATTTTGACGACGAACAATATGGCTCTTTTTATTGTTTGTTTGTGAATGGTGATTCTGCTTAGGAACGATTGATTGAGCTGTTCTTAAACGTTGCGATGTAATCATTTTGAGTGATTTACTTAGAATGCTTGCCTGTTGGATTTGTTTCAAATCATTTGCAATTTCAACAGGGTTCGCACCTTGTAATTCACTGATATTGAGATAGACAATCATGGCCGGCATGATTTGTGCTTTAATATTTGTTGGACATGGGAACAGTTTTTGAGTAGGCTCTAATTCATGAATTGCTTGTAATAAGCAGTGTTCGAATGAATTCGTTGCCATATTTTCTTGAAGAATCACTGATTGGGAAATTTGTCCAGCAAACGGGAACGTTGAAAACTGTGAGGCTTTTGCGATTAGTTGTGGATCACCTAATGCTTGAGCTTGTTGCGTTACAGTTTCTTTATAAAGTTGCCATTCGTTATCTGAGTTAATTGCTACGAAAAGCACGTTTCCGTAGTTACGTGTTTTAGTGAAACCGTAGAGGCTCGCGAAGAATAAACTCATAGCACCGTGACCCCATTTTGAGTAGAGGTTGTTGGTAGAAGGAATGATGTCGTCTTCGATTGTGTAAATCACCATTTGCTTTTTATCGTTAGATGGGTGTGGCAATTGGTTGACGTTTAATGCTTGAAGTCCGTAGAGGTCATCAATAAGGTTTGTATCGGTAAAGTTGAATGGCGTTAATTTATTATAAATTTCACGCAGTTCTTGATCGAGATTGGGGTCGACTTTATCATTAAACCATAAATCTTGAATGGCGTTTGATAATTCATCAGACGTAATTTCTTGAGAACCATCGAAAATCTTGACATTTTGTATCATTGGTTCGATGTAATGTTGTTTGATGAGTTCATCGTATGGTTGATTTCTATCAGGTTGCACCGAGCCCCATGAATAGAATTGTGGGTTGCTCGGTGTTCCTTGTACTGTTAATTTCATGGGTTTTTAATCTTTCTAGTAACTTACAGCTTGTGTTAGAGTTGGAAGAATATCAGAAAATGCTGTGTTTGCTGAATTTGATGCCACTTCGTCGATTGCCATTTTAGAAAGCAATGTTGGATCCGTTGTAGCGAGTTGGAACAAGCTGTTTTTGATTGCGAATGGTAGTGGATCATTCTTCAACAAGATATTGTTGATTGTACGTTTTACGAGAGCGTTATCGTTGATTTGGTTTACATTTTGTTGGATGAGCAACGATGTGAGAATATTGATACGTGTATCAGCATCGAGGCTATCGATAACGGATGTTTCCAAATCAATTTGTCCGGTTGTTGCAATTTGCATGAATGATGCTTTGTCGAATGGTGGCAGACTGCTAAGTGATTGTTGAGTTGTATTTGCTGATTGCAATAGATCACGGTAAAAGTCTGACATTTTGTCGAGCAATTTGTTGGTGAAATCGTTAGTTCCGACTGATCCTTCGACAACGACTTGTAGCAATGTTTTTCCGTCAGGCATTGTTTCCATGTGTTGGATAAAGCTTGCACGAGATGCGGCTGATTTGCTGTTATCAAGATTAGATGTGTTTAGATATTTTGACAGATATTCGATTGTACGAGGTACGCACATTTGAGAGAATCCGTCTTCGTCCATGTCGAAATCTAATTCGAATGATTCTTCATCGTCATCGTCTGGGTCATTGTTAGATGAGCCTGGATCGGTTGTGATTGTGTTTGTTAGATTTCCATAGTTTTCGACAAGTTGTGGGAAGCTTGTGATAACTTCCTTGATGAATGGATTTAGATCAGGAATGTTTGCTAAGAGTGTTTCAGCGTCAGGTGTTACTTTGATGAAACGGAAACGAGTACGTGATGCTGAGTCAAGCGCAATTACGTTACCTTCATCGTTACCAGCGGCAACAATACGTACGTTTTCAGGGAATTTTTGTCCGCCGATTGTACGTTCTGTACTTAGTGAAAGTGCGGCTGATGTAATATCGCTACTTGCACGATTAATTTCATCGAGGAAGATAATACTTAATTTATTTGGGTTTTCAACAGCATAGTCGATTGCTTGTTGAATTGTATAGTGTGGGAAGAATGAAAGTTTAGAACGTTCAACAATATCCCCTGCTTGAGTTGTATGTTTTTCTTTATCGATCCGTTGACCTGTTAAGTCACTGCGATCGGCTAATTGGTTGATTTGGATGGCGAATACTTCAGCGTCAAGAAGTCGACTTAGTGCGCGAAGCATTGATGATTTACCGATACCGGGTGCGCCTAAGAGCATAGGAACAGTGTTCGATAAAATAGATGCTCGGACGACAGGTGTCGCCGCCGTGAATGGAATTGGTGTATATGTATAGTTTGGCATGAGATGCTCCTTTAAAATATTTTCGTATAATAGAAAATGAACGTGCCTACATATAGGGCACGTTCCATGAAAGTCGTGAAAGAAAAAAAAAAACGAAAGACGATTGTCTTTCGTTTTAGAGAATTTAGTTTACGCGACTGCGTAATGAATCAAAAACGTCAGCGAGAGAATCTCTGCTTTGTTCTGATTTGTATTTGAGTGAGTATACTCGTGGGTTTTCGCCATCGTTTAATTCAAGAATAACGGCTGTATTTGTTTTAAGGTTGTATTTTCCTTTTAACTCGTATCCCAAATCTGATTGGGCGTTCACGTAATAGACGTGGCTTTGAATTTCAGCTGGTAGCTTTTTGATGAATTCTTGTTCGATAGGGAACATCTTTTGACAATTCTCACAACCTGTTTTGTAGAGAATATACAATACAGGTTTATCGGTAATCGCCTTTGTGGCGATTTGTTGAAAGTCTTTATTTGGTGTGTTTTGATCTTTGCCTGAAAGTTTTACGGTTGAGTATACTTTAGATGCCTGATCATAAGGTGTATTTGATTTAACAACAATGTCTTGGATTGGTTTATTGTATGTCATATAACGATAACTACCGTATGCAAGCAATACTAGTCCACAAACTGTTGCAATTTGAATAATAGTTTTTTTCATACTTTTTTCCTTACGCTAACATTAATAAAACTACTATACCATTCCATGTGATGTGTGTCAAGATACTTGCATTGATGTTATCGTAATAGACACGCATAAACGTAAACATTAAGCCCATCCCTGTATAAGACACTGCTCCGGAAATACCATTTGGTGCGTGTAAGAGAATGAATAAGAGTAATCCTATACCATAGCCAAACCAATTTTTTTTAGCGTTGAATCGAAATACTTTTGGGATGATATATCGGAATAGTAATTCTTCAATGATTGGTGCGATAGCGGTTACGTAAATAACTAATGGAACAGCGCTTGTTTTCATGAGATCATTAATTGCACTTTGATTTTCTTGCGCTTGGGGCATGATGCCGAATTTCATAAGAATGATAGTGCTCGCTGTTATAAACCCGTAGTAAGCGATAATCGCTAAAAGAGTATAACGGTATTTGTATTCATGTTTTCGTTCATGAAGACCATCGTATTTGGCAATCTTAATGTAAGAATACCATGTACCAATAATAGTCATGGCAGAGAATGCCCAGAAACTAGGTATTGTGTAGGAAACTCTGCCGAAGTTATAAATGGTCATGAGTACGAATTGAGCTGAAAAGAACGCAACAATCGCACTCAAAGATACTAAGATTTTTGTTTTAGTTGTCATAGAATTGGCTCTTTTCGTTTAGTTTTTGAAGCACGAAATCGGGTGCTTTGTAAATAGACACCTGTCCGTCAGGATTTTGATTCCCGTCGTAAATTCCAATTAATAAGTTAGGATCGTCCCACAAGATCTCAGGGATTTGACGAATAAGTTCGATACTTTGTTCTTGTGTGAAAAGAGGTTGTTGCTTTTTATCATAATATTGAACGAACATATACGCTTGTTCTAGTGGTTCTTGTTGATATTGTACGAGTACTTTTGCTATTACAGGCATAATAATTAGTACTTGTAGTTCGGGTGTGATGCTGATGATGTTGTTCTTTGATAAGTCTTTGAACATTGGTTTCATCTCTTCGCGTTCTTTTTCGAAGAGATTTTTTTCGTTTGGAATGGAACCGTTGATTGTTTTTAGCGTAAATGTTGGTATTAGTGGTACATATTCGTCGAGTGCCTCGTAGAGTTCTGCATAGAACTCATACGGGAACATTCGATCAATGTGTCTCAATGGAATAGAAATCGGCATATTCAGGTGCTTCCTTTTCTTGATTTTTTAGTTTGATGTAATAATAGGCTTGGCGACTTTGGTATAGAAGCCAGGGCAAATTATCACGGTGCTCTTCATGTTTATCTCGATACGGAAATAGCTCTTTAGCGTATTTGTAAGCGAGATAAATGAAGTCGTTCGCGGTCATTTCGCGAGAGTGATCGCTTGATTCGTAGTATGTTGAACCCATAGCATTATCTTGTTTGATTAATGAATTTGCGGTTTTGATTAATTGACGATGAATTTTTAAGAGATTGGAATATTCTCGAGCCGAATGGTCGGGTTTTTGTGTTTCATCAAGCATATTATCAATAAACCGTTTGTTCATAATGACGTCGTGGAACATGTACCCGCGCATAGGTGCGTCTTCAGGTTTCGATAGTTGTTGATTGATGTAATCCATATGTAGATTGGCTTCATCGAATTCAGGTGCGTGTTCGAAGTGTAAACGTCTGTCACGTGCGTCTTTATCGATTTCTACTAAGTGATTCAATAACCATTCTAGCCATACACCGTCGTTAGTTCCTTTTCGAAAATCAGGTTGTGGTTTATTAAACATTTGTTTAGTAAACGTGATGTTGTGTCGATTGAACAAATACTCACATGTACCTTCTTTGTTTTCTTTAATTTGAACTAAGGTGTCGAAAATATAACTGTTTTCATCGTTGATGAACTCTTCAGGTACTTGAATTAGTAGGTGAAGTCCACCGTTTTTAGATGTTTCAGCATATTGGGCTGGAAAACGAGACCACCATAAAAGTGTTTCATCTTTTTCTTTTGGTTCAATATCGATCATCATTACGCGATTTTCAAGAGCAGATAAACGATACATGCGATTGACCATATCGAAATTTGGATCTTTATCGATTGTATGAAGTGTTACAAAGGGATTGCTGTCGAGTTTAGCCCCTACGACAGAGCCTGTTTCTTGCAAAAGTCTAAAGTTTACAGGCACTTTATTTTTATCAGATACAGACCAGGATTCATCGTTTGCAATTTTCGCAATAAGTGGGTTGCTTGCGAATACATGTGGTGGTTGTTGGGGAACGACGCCAAATACGTCATTCTTTTTTCCGTCAAATACCATATTCTTTTCCTTGTCTATTTTTTTATTAAAGAAAAACCTGACCTTCGTGAGAAAGTCAGGTCTAATTAGTTCATTTGATTAGTTATTTCCAAATGGAGAATCTTGTGGAGTTGCAAATGGACTAGCTCCGGCTGGCGCACCGAATGGGTTAGCTCCAAATGATGGAGTTGGTTCTGGTGTAGGAGCAGGTGCCGGTTGTGCAAAAGTAGTTGGTGCAGGAGCTGGTTGAGCTGGTGCCGTTGGAGTTACTGATGCAGTTCCGTTGAAGTGAACACCAAATTTTTCAATTTGAGACTTCATACCGCCACCGCCGGCGAATGGAACCATGTCTTTTGGATACAAGATGTATTGGATACCATCTGTGATACCTGTTTGACCTTGAGGTCCACGGTACTCGTAAACGTTGATGATTACGCGTGATACAGGGTTTGTATCTTGAGCGGGATCGTTTCCTTCGTATACTTCGTAACCGTTATCTGATTCTTTTAATGTTGGAATCATTGATTTTGGATCAACTTTTGCAACAACGTCGTTGTAATCGTTGAAGTCCGGTGTTGATACGAAACGTGCTTTCTTAGATAAATAAATTTTGCTAACTGACGGATTTTGTTTGTCAGGTTTAGCTGCATTCAAAATGTATTGGTTTGCTGCAGCACGAATACGATCTTGTTCAGCTTGTGGAAGTGAACTATCTACGTGTACTTGAATTGGATGTGCTGCGTCGAAAGCAAGTGTGATAGGGAATTCATATTGAGTTGCGTTATATGAATTTTTACGTGGGCGTTTTGTTTGTGAAAATGACAAAATACCCTCTAACATAAATTCGTCTCCTGCGCGAAGACCTGTGTTTGCAATACGTTTATTTTCTGGCATAGTTGTTCTGCCTTTCTATAAAAATTATTTTGTGTCATTCAGACAAGATAAGTATAGCACAAATCTTGAAAGATGTCAAATAAAAAAGCGCCTAATCGGAGGATTAGGTGCTATTGAAAAGACATTATTGTTGAAATAATGTCCCAAACATACTTGAAGGATGCAGTGGTACGAAGATGCCTTCAGAATCAAGCATACGTTGGACGTACGGTAGTGCTTCCTCTTCGGAGATATGTCGACGGTTGTTATTTGCACGAACTAGAGCGTTGTTCCATTCGTGAATTTTTTCGTCTGGTGTGAGATTGGGATCGTTGTCGATTGCTTGTTTTGTGTTTTCGAGCCATTCAACAATTTTTTCTTCGGTGTAGTTGGCTTCGAGAAGCATGACGTTATAGGTTGTTTCTTGGTTGAGACCGTTCACGTTTTCGGTTGTGTTTAATACCGAGATGAATGATGTTGCGCCTTTTAAGTTATCGATATCGGTACAGTAGAGCATTCGTAGATTTGTTTCTAGATGGTAAATCTCTAACGCAATGTTTACGATGTCGCCGTGTTTGATGGTTCGTGGTTGAAGTAACGCCACTTGTGATTTATTAAGTGTCAACCATTGAGGTTTTGCTTCGATGAATCTGTTTTTGTATTTCTCAAATTTAGGTTGATATGGATACGTAGGGATTCCATTCTTACGAGTTGGTTTATAAAGCGGAGACATCACATAATTCCACAAGAAGCTTGAAATAATTACTTTGATGTGAGGATAATTTTCAAGAACGTAGAACAAAGTTGACGGTTCTAGGTGGTCGCCGTGGTGGTGTGTGATGATGATATATTCGAGTCGATCGAAAAAGAGGGGATCGTAATCGAGATATGTTTTCTTACGAAGACCTAAATCTATGAGTAAATTCAAGTCTTTCAACCATACGGAGTTACCGCTTGATCCCGTTCCGAAGATATGCATGGGCATATAAACATCTTCTTGTTTAATGATGTTATTGTTGAACGTGGTTGGTATTTTTTCGTATTTATCGTTAAGGGGTGATCGTGCGATAAACGTTGTCGGTTGTGACATTTTCACACCTCATTTCTTTTAAATTTTCATTTTGGGTACAAAATCCTTCAGATCGGGTGTTTTACCCACTTTTTGGATAACTGGGTACAGCCTAAAAAGTCGAAGAAACGTTGTCGTTACGCGATTTGTGGGGTGCTTGCGGTTCATTTTTGACCCAAATACCCAGTTTACCCAGCAGTTTTAAAATTCATATATAGGGTATTTTCAAACTACATCATTTCATATACTTTGTTTCTTTATTTTTTTTAATAATATTATATATAAAGAAAATGGGTATTTGGGTATTTTGAAGCGAAATCGCGCGTCGTTATTGACTTTAGGGTGACCCAACTGTTATCCAATTCGAGGGTTTTCATATCCAAAGGGGTCTCGAAGTACCCACTTTTTTTGAGATTTTTAGTTGAACTTGTTGAAAAATTTCCAGACTTGTTCGTTGTGGATGATACCTGTTACACTCAAAATGAGCCAAATTAGAATAATGGCGCTTAGTAAAAGTAAAACAGAAGACCCTACAAAGAGGGCCGTCCGTTTACGTTTCAATTGAGTGCATGGTACAGCTTTGTAGTTTTCATACGTAGTTAGTTTTTGTTTGTGCGTAATTACGTCTAAATTTTTATCTGTTGCCATGTCATTACCTCATATTATTTCTTAGCGAGTTCTTTTTCAAGTTTCTTGAGACGAGTCATTGGTTTCTTATCAAATTCACCTAATTCTTCTTGGACGTTGTACCATGAGCTTTCAAATGTATCTTGAACGAGGTCGAGATATGCTTCGTGGTCGATAACGTGTTCAATAAAGTCGGCACCGAATTCGTTGTATTGATTTGGTTTACATTTATTGATTTGTGTTTCGTTATCAATAAATACGGTCATGTTTGGATCTAATCCGTTAACTTTGACTGTTTTTGAATAACTGCTTTCTTTGTGTGCAAAGTAACCGTTTAACTTATGAATACGAATCGCGTCTAAAATTTCGGGTGCATCTAATACTTTTGGTTTAGATGAATCTTTTGCTGCAATTAATGTTTCGAGTTTTTTGATTTGCGGTTGTCCTTTAAGTTCACGAACTTTGTTTAAGAAGTCGAGTTTAACTAGGAAGCCACGGTTGTAGTGTTGCATTGGAATCAACACTGTTTTTTCTGTTTCGTTCACAATTTGTGTTTCTTTTTGATAGAGATAACGTTGGGTACTTGGACTTGATGCTAAAATCCATTGATAGAAACGAGACAGTTCGAAACGTTTTTCGTCTGATACGAGATGATCGTTTACGAAATCAATGTAGAGTTGACGTGCAAATTCACGGTCGAAGTGTTTATTTGCAGCGTTTTCTTTTTTCCACAAATATTCAGCGAGGATTCGGTCAACGATTGCCGGGTGTGCTAGGTTGTTGACAGGCGCAGGACCTTGCCAAGCTGTTAGTGACCCACCATTTGCCGCCGCGATTTCTTCGTCGCCTGTTTTCTTGTTGATGTGAATTTCAAGACGGTTGTTTGAGTCTTTCGAAATGAAATTTGTTAATACTTCAGGTTCAATATCAACGTACATATCGGCAACGGTGTCGAACAAAACTTTGTTATTTTTCTCTGGTGAAATGTTCATTGTGTACAAACCATCGGTATTTGTAGATGGTACTTTTGCGCCAGCGAGCGTTTCGGCTTGACCGATACGATAACTGAAAAGCTGTCCGATGATACGCATTGCGATAACTTTGTTATTAACACGAAGATTGGTATCAAAGTTTCCGTCACCTACACCTGATGCCGCGTTGATGAGAAGTTTCATCAATAACTGAGTTGTTTCTGCGAGATCGCGAACGTCTTCAGGTAATGATAAGTCTTTGGCGCGGTTCTTTTCTGTCAGACGAGTTTGGAAAAGTTCGTAGTAGACGTCAATGTATTCTCCGTTTTCGTCCAATCCACGCGCAACGTTTTCAAACGCCGATAGCATTGAAAGAAGAAGTGGGTAGTATGATGCGAAGTCTTCGTGGTTAGCCATACCGGTTGATACGTATTTGTATTTTTCAGCAAGTTCCCACTTTTTAAGATCAGAGTTTTGACGTTTCTTAAGAGAGAACAATTCAGGTTTTTCTTTAAGTTTCCACTCACCGTATGGTTGGTCTGGATTCTTTTCGTTACCTGTTGGTGTTTTCTTAGGGTTCTTAATGAAATCGCGAACTTTTACTTCTTCGCCTGATGGTAATGTCACTTTAGCCGGTAAGTCGTTAAGAGCTTCTTTGACAGTTCCGTTTTCGGTCATGTCTTTGATTTGTTGGACTTTACGGTTGTGGATTTCAACAAGGTCGCAATCGTATTTATAACGACGTTGATGGATTTCAGCTCCGTGAATACCACCGATGGACATTGTTGCGTAACATGATGATTTTGTCAGATCACGGTTGTAATAGAAAATGTTTGTGTTGTATTTTTCCATTAATTCTGTGATATAGACTGACGATTTCGTACGTTCATCGAATTCCATGTGTGGGTAATCTTCACGGTATTGTTTACCAGAGTTGAAGTTTTTACCGCGGATTGAATCGTAGAAGTTGTACACGTTCATCCATGATTGATATGCTTCGGTTGTAGGATCGTCTGTTACGTTTTCGAGGAACCATTTATGTGTTTCTTCTAACACGTCGAACTGTTTAATTGTTTTACCTGTTAGACGTTTGATACGTTTGATTGCTGATTTAGACGGATACATGTAGCTTACGGTTTCGTTATCAGTCAATGGTTTATATGGTGATACGATGAACTCTACGAATTTCGCAGATGTTGAATCGTAAGTCAAACGATTTGTGCGAATCTTCAATGGATCGATATCTGGTGTGATTTCGTCTCCGTTGTGCATATAGATTGTTTGCGGATAACGTTCGAGCAGTTTTCCGTGCAAGTCGTAAGGTACGGCGTATGCTTTATGTTCGAATACATATCGTAAGTTGACTACGTCGGATGCGTTGTAGATGATACGGTCGATAAGATCGTCTAAGTCTTTAACGCGCACATTGTTTGATGTGTCAGCTTCTTTGATTGTTAGTCCGAGATAGGACATAACACGTTTCAATGCGATCTTTGACATTTTCTCGTTCAATCGAGATACGTCAATAAAGCGGTTTGTTAGACGCCATGCTCGACGTGTCGCGTTTCGGTCTGAGTTGAAGTTACGACGTTTGTATGTATTACCATACTGATTGATTTCATCTTCGTATTGTAAGAACTCAGGCATGTTGTTTTTGTAGTCATCGAACAAAGGGTTGTTGATTGTTTGACGAATACGTTTTGCGGTAATACCGAGCACTACGTCTGCGAATCCATTTTTAGCGTGCTCCTGAATCATTTGCTCGATAGATTTGTCGGCTTTGATTGAGAATACGGCGTTTAGTTCGGCTAGTAGTTCGTGGATGACGGCGGATGTTACGGTCTCATCATAGTTGGTTGAGTTGTATCCGAAGAAGCGACCGTGTACGTTTGGATTGTAATCGTGGTCGGTATCTTTTACCGGATAGTACCAGTATTCGTCCCAATTTGCGAATTCACCGAGCGGTTTTAAAATTCGATATTGGTGTTGACTTGCGATTAATGATTTTTGACTTGGGATTTTTGTGCGGTCGATCAATGTGTCGGATGTGGCAACACCGAAACGTTTGATATAGTTGACGGCACCGGCTACTGTTTTCAAGTTGATAAATCGAATGGCGTCGATGTCTAGTTCGTGGTTGATGTTGAAGAATTCCACAAGTTTTTTCGCGGTGGTGTATTGAACTTGCGGATTTGCTAGACCCAAGTTGTCATCATCAATAAATTCGACTTCGAGTGCTTTTCGAGATGGATAGTAGTAAGCAACCGTATATACATTTTCAAAGGATTCGATATCCCAAAAATTGTCAAATACTAAATATTCCATTGATTTCCTTTCTAGATAAAAAAAAGAGTGTTCTTTCTAGAACACTCTTAATTGTTTGTAAAATCGATTTTAACGTAACCTATCTTTAATAGGTTTCATACATGATTTCTTCACAATAGAAAATGAATAGAATGTAGATTCTATTCTATTGACGAGTGTTCTTAAGTCTATTTTACCAAAATTACTGTCGATTGTCGACGATTAAATAAGCGCGAAACGCGCTAAATTTTGGCATTTTTAAGTTGTTTATGATATAATTAGACTGTATTTTAGAACGAGCGTGACTATTTGTAAAATTAATTATTTTGTCACGCTAATGTCGTCTTGGACGGCATTTAGAAAGATGAATATGACGAATCGATTAATTGATGAATTTAACAGAATAACGGAGATGACACCTGAACGGTATCATGCGTTAACGAATTCTACTGTAGCTGATTGGCATGATGGGTCTTTATTGCATCGTGCGCAGGAATGGATTGATTGTTTGCACAAACAACGTGGTAAGAAGATTCTTATTATTCCAGATTATGACTCAGACGGTGTGATGTCTGGTTTGATTATTTACGCCGCTCTTTATGTGTTAGGTTGGACTGACGTGCATATATATTATCCCACAATGGCTACGGGTTATGGGCTTTCTGTAGAGAGTCTCAATGAAGCCTTGTCTGCGATGCCTGATGCTGATGTTATTATTACGACTGATAATGGTATCAAGGCGTATGAGGGTGTCGCTGAGGCTAAACGGAGAGGTTTAGTTGTGTTAGTTACAGACCACCACCCAGGTGTGGAAGAAGAACCTGAAGCTGATGTGATTGTGGATCCGAATTCGTTTTATGATAATACGTATCCGTTTAAGGCTATTTGTGGTGGTGAAGTTGCGTATAAATTAATGAGTTTGTACGCCAAACAACATGGTTCTGATCAAGAGCGTGTATGGGTGAACGCTTTGTATCCGTTTGCCGGTATTTCTGCGGTTGCTGACATGATGGATATGGTTGATGAAAATCGTTTCTTGGTTAAAGAAACCGTGTCGTATCTGTCTAACTTTTATGTGGATAATTCTGCGCCGAAAGAATATCTTCGTTTGTTCAAGGGTCTTTGGGCGTTGTTGGAAGAACTAAAAGATAATGGTAAATTGAAGTACGGAATTGATGCTGATACGATTGGATTCTATATCAGCCCAATGCTCAATGCGTCTCGTCGTGTGATGTCTACATCTAAGTATGCGTTTCAAGTGTTCATGGAAGATGATGTTACGATATCTAGAGCGCATGCGAGAGAATTGTGGGCTATTAATGAACATCGCAAAAATAGATCGAATGCGTTGAGTCAAGCGGCAATGGCTCAGTGGACAGGTTACGATTCTATGGTTACTGTGATTGATGCGGGTATTGGTTATCCTGGATTAGTTGCAGGTCAGTTGACCGGAGCGTTTGATATGCCAGCTGTTGTGTTTTCATATGAAGTTACGGGTGATGGTTTGCTTGTACCTGATGACTATGTACAGCCGGGCTATATGTTACATGGCTCTGGTCGTGCGCCAGAGTGGTTTCATATGGGTAATGCAATGACGAGAATTCATAGTCGAAACCCTGAATGGTTTGTTTCGTGGGGTGGACATGCGGGTGCCCTTGGATGTGTTATTTATTCAGAATTTTTGCATGAATTTAAAATTGCGTTGTCTCATGAAGTAGGTCTAGCTGAAGAATATGCTCGGTTGAATTCGACACTTGGTTCGATTAATGTGATTGAAGTGCACGATTCCGATGCAGGTCTTGTGCAAGAGTATTGTGATTATATTGCGACTCTTGAACCATTTGGGCAAGGGTTTGGTAGAATTCCAGTGAAATATAGTATCGAGTTGGGTACCTTGCAGGCTATTAAAACGATGGGTGCTGAACAGCAACATTTAAAATTAGCTACGGGTGTGTTTGATGTTTTGATTTGGAATTATCAGACCAAGGCGCATATTGAAAAAGTGATGAGTGGACCACGTGGATCCGTTGTTGAGTTTACGGGTACGCTCGGTGTTAATGAGTGGAATGGTCGAGTGACGCCTCAATTTGTTGTTGATACGATTCTCTAAATAGTTTATAATAGAGGTATCAATTTGAAAGGACGTGGTGATTTTGATGATTACTGTGGACTTAAAGGATATTCTCAAGTTGATATTTCGGATTGCTATTACTATTATCATGATAGGGCTTGTTATTTGGGGCGTCTATTGGTTTAATCACGGCGGTCAAGCGCAGATGACAACGTGGCTCAATGATGGTACGAAATGGGTTCTGAAGCAGATTGAGGATCATAAGGTGTTGTTGGGCTCTGTCCTCGGTACAGTCGGATTAGTGGTCATGGGTGTACTGATACTCCTCGATGATTAATTCTTTAAAGTGATGCGTTCGCGTGTCACTTTTTTTGTGCATTTTGGGCGAGTTTCTATACAGAAATATTGGACAGAAATTTTCGACGGTACACACATTGTCTTATGCTCTTCCCCCGCCCGCCTTCGCACGCGGAACTCTCAACCGTAACACGCAGACACAACGAGCCAGTTACACGACCACGAGGCTTCGTGAGAGTGTCACTTGCGAGGTTTCACTGAGGAGCACAACTCGCGTTATCTTGGGCATTTAGCACGTTAGCGTTTCTTGAGCGAGACATCGCGAAAGACATGCGCGTGCGAGTTCCGTGAGCGTATCCCTGTGCGTGTTTTGCAAGTGTCCATTGTCGCGAGTCTCTGTCCCGAAATCCTGTATCGAAGGGCTCCCTCGAATTCACTCGCCCGAACTACGTGTACACCACACGGTCACGAGACACATACGGGACAGATTGGCGGGGAAGGGGGAACCGCGCGATCACTCGACAGAGTGACTCATCACAGAAGCTCTCTCACGGAGATAGCTGACGTGATGTAGCGCGGGGGAAATGTGCGCGAGGTATCTCGTAAGAGATACGTGACCGAAGTCTAGTACGCGAGTACTCGGCGGAGGTCACTACAGCGTTTCTTGACCGAAGCATCGTGCACGATGCGTGAGGGAGAGACACGATGACGCGCACGCAAGCGCACACGGAAACGAAGTTTCTTGCACGAGTCTATTGTAAGTGTCGCACGAGACTTACAATTAGCGAGTGCTATAGGTTCGTAGCGTAAGCGAAGAACCCGTGCGCTTTTTACACGATGTACGTGCAGGAAATCAACTATACAGCACCACTCTATTGTGCAACTTGTGAGAAACACTCAACGGATGTGCATGCACTAGTATGACTGACGCACCACACTTACACTAATTACGTGCAGGTATATCGTATAAGAAAAAAAAACCAGTATCTATGAAGATACTAGTTATAGGGAGCAAGGACGTACGAAGTTTTGTTGGATTTGTTCTAGCACGTCGGGTGCGTATACGCGTAGACATGCAAGAGGTGATGTAACGAGAATCTCGTCAGTGACTTCTAGTGCGATGTTGGTGTCACTGTTGAGAAATTTCACACCGTTTTCGATAGAGATGACTGTATCGAGCTCGACAACGGCACCGCGCGCGTGTAGTGTAGGGGTTGTTCCGTCAAGAGGAATTTGGACAGTGATTTCGCGACCGCATTTAATATTTAGCATTTGATTTCTCCTTTTTTTATGCAATTTTATTCATAGTAGTGAATGGTCGGACGAAGGTCCGACGCAGTTGACAAAAAATACCCTACAGCAATTCGCCGTAGGGTTATTCGATTAAGATGCCTACGAAGGGCACCATTGTGTACGTACACTATAAACGCAGCTAAACTGCTTTTCATAGTATCATGCTACAAAATGCTCGCGGGAAGCCGAGAGCCAATAGTGGATTTAGAAGAGGGACGTGGTTAATCCCACGTGATTTGTAGGTATGTGTTTATGTCGTCGGATTCGTTGATATACGCGTCGTAACCGTTATCGCTCAAGATGCTAATACATTTCTTAACGAGATGATTTCCGAGAGGCGTTGGTTTGTCGTACTTATGTGTCGGAATAGAGACGAGACCGCCTGTAAATGCTTGTTTAACGAGGCGGATGGACGTGCGATTTTTGTAGTCTTTGACAGCCTCGACGATTTTGGGTTCGATGAAGTTTTCGATTAAGTTGTTCGCTTGTTCGAGCACTTCCGCTTTAGATAGTTGGAATTCTTGTTTCAATTGTTCAGGTGTTTTCATTTTAGTTTTCCTTTAATCTTTTTTAGCGAAGACCGTGAATTCGTTACCGTCACGATCTCGGAATAGAAACTCGAGACAGATGCCTGGTAGAGTTTCGTTGAATTTGAGGTAGAATGTGCCGTCGCTGTTTTCTTTGTAGAGTAACGCATTGTTTTTATTTGTTAATTCGACGACGATTGCGTTTCTGAAGTCGTAGCTATGTAGTTGTAGATTGAGCTGTCTTACGAATTCGTCAACAGCGTCTGGTACATATTTATTAAGGTACATAATTAATTTGTTGAATAGATCGTGCTTCGTGAGAGAAGCTTCGATTGCGATTGGTCCGCGTAATTGACTATAGACGGCCATTGTGTAAGTATCCATTTAGTGATTCCTTTCTGAGTAAAAGCTAACCTATAATATTATAGGTTAGTATACTGGATAGACGTCGATGAGAGTAGCGTCGAAGAGTTCTTGCAAGTTTTGTCCTCGACGGTCAGCGTCAGCGATACATTCAGCAAAAAGTTCGTACGAGAACGTATCATGGCGGTCGCGCATGAATGTCAGAATGAATTTCATTTGGTATCTCCTATTAATGTCTTGGCGTTGAGATCATACGGTTGTACGCCTCAAGTTTTGCTTGTTGTTTTTCGGCTTCGAGAATCGCTTGACGTTCTTGTTCGCGAATAGCTTCAAGTCTAGCTTCTTCGGCGAGTCTTCTTGCACGACGGATGTCGCCGTAGCTTTGGAGTAGATTTCCGAGGAAGAAGATTGCGAGGAAACCGAGTGGCACGATGAGTGCGCCGAAGTCACCAGTTAGAATGGTGAGAGCGATGAACGCCACGAAAGCGTAAGTGATTTTTTTCATTGAAGTTTCTCCTTTAATAAATGTGTTTTCGAATTAGAAAACGCATGCGCGCAGGCGCATGTGGGGAGATTCTCGCGCAGCGAGACCACGCGGGTAGAACTTGTGCAAGAAAAAAAACTATATCTACTCTCGATAGAGAATAGATATAGTGATCCGCTCAAGAAACTCGTGCGAGAGTTACTCATCGCGTGATTTTCCGATAGACGTATCTCACGTATCCTGCAAGTGCAATTCCCGAGATAAGTGCGAGAGGTACGCCCATGTTGCCTACGACGAGTAGCGCTAGATAAGCGATAATTAAGCAATCTGCAAGAAGCGCTTCGGGATAGCGTCCGTATAGGTGTGACGCATAGACGAGACGATTAAGAATTTTTCGCATAGGTTGACCTCCTAAAAGATGAAGTTAGTTGGGTATTCACTGTCGGCGACGGGTTGTGCCTGAAGCGCACGGTTAATTGCTTCGTTAACCGTGTTCGCATTGAATTGTGGAAACGCATGATGCTTCTCATCAATTTTTCGAGTCATGTTGATGTCACATTTCAGTGGCACGATTGTCCCGCGGAAGAAACGCAGGTTGACGTGGTAGCAACGATTGCTGTTACGTGGACCGACTGTGATAGACGCCTTACGATAATACTTCAGGATTGTCTCAGGGTTGTAACTGATGCGTTTTCCCGCGCGAGTGCGCGTGAGCGTGATGGTGATATCGGTTGTTCTATCAAGAGGTACGATAAGCTTGAGTCGATTATCGTGGTACGGTAGAGGTTTCTCTACGTCGAAGCTTTGATTGGCGAATTTCGCAGACGTGATTCGGTCGAGAATGTCTGGTAAGCGATTCGCAATAGTTTGGAATTGGTTGATCATAATTTTGATGCTCCTTCAATGATTAATAGTGCGATAAATGCAATAACTGCCATGTTTTGTTCCTCCTATAATATTATACTGTTAAGCAATTAGACCGTAGAGCTCAGTTAGAGAGGTACGGTCTAAAGTGTTCGATTGCATTGGTTCTAAGACAGATGTATTAACCTAGTGCATGAATCTTGAGATAATGAGACATGTCATCAGACTCTAAAACAGGCGCGACATCGATTTCGACGTCGTTCATTTTGTTGATGTCGATCATCTGTGATTTTCCGTGGGTGTCACGGAAGAAGATCTTGTCACCGCCACGTCGAAGTGAACCTTTTTGGATGACGAACACCCAATGATAGTCTGACTTAGGCGTGTTTTCGAAGACAGCGAAGTCGTAGATGTTGACGCGGAGAATTTCTAATTCATGTGCATCGGTCGTAGGATATTCGCCAACATTGAAAGTGTCACGAACTAACTGACCTAACCTTTTACCGGTCGTAGTAGCTTTTGCTTGAGAGGCACTGTTATCTGCTTCCACGTGCGAAGGCACGCACGCGAAGAACGTGAGCGCGAGAGCAACGAATGCGAGGATAGCCGCTGTAGTGATTTTTGATGTTTTGTCCATTATGGATCTCCTTTAATAGTATTTTTCACGCTAGAGAATGCGCGTGCGAAGGCGCGCCTTAAGCGAGCCAATGAGTTGCGTATTCGACATTTAGTCCGACGGTATTGCATCGATTAATTTCGAACTCGTCGTTGTAGAGATCTTCGCAAGCGATGTGTTTTTTAGATGCGTCGATGGAAACGCTGACGTTGAGCATGATTCGAGCTCCTTTCTAGTTGTTGTTAGTGAGCAGCGCGTGCAAAAACGTGAGATCAGGCACGAGCCAGTAAATCATAACAGATGCAAGCGCCCAGATGACACTCGCAAGAATCAAGATAGTGATGATTTTACCTAGATATACTTGGAAGAGTGATCGCGGGCGAATATCCATGGCTCTGTTGGAATGGTTGAGTTCGAGGCTCGAAATTTTCTCACGGTGTTGCACGAGAAATACGATTCCGATGGTGCATGCGATTGAAATCCCGAGTGCAGTTTGCTTGATGAATTCCAAGATGCGCCAGGTAGTGAATTGATCACGAAACCCGCTATAGTGTTGTGCGAGTTTCTGGGCTGTGTCCTCGGTTACGTTGAGATTATCAAGAATCTCGCGTACGAATGGTTCGATTGAGTGCATAACTATTACCACTTTCTAGTAAGGAAGTCAGAGAAGTAATTGTAACATTCGCGTTTAACGTCGTAGATAGTTTCTTCATGGTAGCCTAACAGGAAGAGCGTAGTAATGATGCCTTTGATGGCTGCGCGAACTGTATCTTCGTTATGTGTCATTTCTTCGCGGAGAACGTTACGTGCGAATTCGTGTGGATCGATAGACGGCATAGTTGTGGTTCCTTTCTGTACAAAAAAACCCTAAGCGAATTCGCTTAGGGTAATTAGGAGATTCAAATGAAAGAGGCTTTTATGATTAAGCTTGAGCTGCTTTAGCGCGTGCTTCAGTTTGCGCTTTAGACTCAAGCAAGTCAACGCGGTCTACGAGAACTTCAGTCACGTAGCGCTTAGCTCCGTCTTTTTCGTAAGAACGAGTGCGAAGTTCGCCTTCGATACCTACGAGGCTACCTTTAGCAGTCATTTCAGCAAGAACTTCAGCAGTTTTGCCCCATGCCACTAGTGTAGGGAAATCAGTTTCCTTATTTCCATTTGCATCTTTGTAGTTGCGTCCAAGTGCGATTTGAGTTGTCACTGTAGATTTTTGATCGTTTCCGACTTTCTTCAATTCAACAGCTTCAGTCAAACGACCTACCAAGATAACTTTATTCATTGTGTGATACCAATTTCGAGATGTTTATACCTCGAACCTTTCTTAAATTTTTAATTTTTTCAAATTTGAACCCGTTGATGCGAAGGCATCAAGGAGTCCGGCGTAAGCCGTTTCTTTGCTTACAAAGCAGAACATGAACGGGGCGCAGGCACCGTTTATTAAGCTATTTATATGTTTGCACGGCATAGATTTTCAAAGTAGAAATTCGATGATGTGCCCACGTAAACGAAATCGATCACGTTAATCGTTATCGGATTCGATAGAGATGAGTCGATTGCGAGAAATCGTAAAAGAAAAACAGAGACGTCACGAAGACGACTCTGTAATTCCCAAAATCCCAGGAGAAAAAGGACTGTTGTTAAATAAAATGGTCAAAAAGGAGATCCCTCTTCATGTGGATTGGAGACATGAAAAGGGTAAAATGAAAAAGGTTCGAGTGTGAGCGTTATGCTCGCGACACCCACTATGCGTGCTTCTAGCTAAGAGCAATGGCGTTGTTCAATCCACGTAGCCTACATCTAACAGTTTCGGCACGCATTGATCGAATGATGAACGTTTATTTTTTTGTAGTGGGTTTCGCCAACGCAACGCGTCAGCAACCGGCCAAAAGCGTCAATCAAGTTGACGGTCAGCGAGTAACAGAATGCCACTTTTCAGCGACACGATAGATCATGGCTCGACGTCGGTCGATGCCACCTTCTGCGAAATTCACCGCGCACGGTCGTGACCGTGGATTCGCAACAAGAAACCTCACGCAATAACCATAGCTTCGACGCATCACGACGAACGTCTGATGCGAGTTCAATCACAATGGGCGTGAGCGTTCAGTTGCGAGATGTATGGTTGGGTTGTTGGTGTCACGCGCCGGCGCGTGACCTTCGTGAGTCATACGGCAAATAAGACTCGTGCGATTAATCGGAAAAGAAAAACCCTCCTACGCGATTAGCGTAAGAGGTCTTTCTATAAGGAGGTGGTGGATGAGGAATTAGAATGGGAGGTCGTCCATAGAGATTTCAGCGTTGTCCACAACTGGTGTGTGTTCAACTTCGATTTCTTCATGAACTTCTTCTTGAACATCGAGATGAGCGTAAGGGTTCACTTTGTTAAGCTTTTCAGACTTAACTACGAACATTTTGTAGACGAAGATGTCTGCTGGTTGTTCGTTACCCTTCTTGTCAGTTGGGATGCGGTCAGTACGTGTAGTCGCATTGAAGTACACGCCTGGCTTCAAGTTGGAGTAGAAGTTCAAAAGACCTTCATTTCCGGCAGGTACGAAGTGGTACGCATTGCCGAAGACTTTTTCTTCTCCTTCTTTAAGACCGTCACCGAATGGAACGATCGTTTTGACGCCGTCAACCATAGACCATTTGAAGTCAGCACGACGTACGCGGAATAGCACGTTGTGTCCGATCACTTGACCGTCTTTTTCTACGGCAGTAACCTTAGGTGGTAATTGTTGACCGTTGCGCTTGATTGATACGATTTGCACCAATTCTTGACGCAAATTCTTGCTTGCTAGTTCTTTTTGAATCGCAGTAATGCGTTTCTTTTGACCAGCGGGTGTAAGTTCACTAAATGCTTTTTTTGCCATGAGATTGTTCTCCTTTTTTTCTATGGGATCTATTTAAGACCCAGTTTTATTTATTTCAAAATTGAACATGGTCTGCGTGAAGACGCAGACCCTAATGATTAACGCCCGTTTGACCTATAATATTATAGCACGGCTAACGCAGGCGAGATTCTTAAGCGAGTCACTCAAGAGAAGCATGATGAGAAGCACGCGTGGGCGCCTCGCAAACGAGACTGGTGCGTCCCAGTAAACGAGAGTTCATCAGCGATGTATCCAGCGAAGATTGGATACAGTTTTGGATACGACGTCCCGCGAGCGAAACCTCCTCCAGCGACACCCCGCAAACGAATCTCGCAATCGAATCATCTCCTGAGATGTCTCCTCAGTGCAATACTGTCACGAAACTCATGCACGAGATACTATCACGATGCACTGTCATGAAATACGTGCATGAAGTACGATTAATAGTCATACAGCAAGATGATCGCAACAGCTGTTCGTAACAGCAACAAATGCATGACAGACACGTGCAACCCTCGCAATAGAACGTATGAATCTAAATGCAAATATACGAATCTCTATTGCGCCACCTGCACGATTTAGATGCAGTTTCTGCACGAAGTCATTGTTAAGTATACTGTTGAGACGCACGTGCACGAGATTTCGCGATAGATGTATCTCTACCGTGTAATTTATAAGAAATCGATACGGAAAACACGGGTGAGAGATGTGCGCCGAACAGCGTTCGCCAGCGCTCGCTGGGAGCGCCAGACCGGTGTGAGAGGAGTCTCCTTCGACAAAAGCGTTAGCGGTGGCGAAGGTTATTAACGCTGAGAGCTACGAGCCGTCAGCTGAGAGGAGCCTGCGGATCTCCCGCTGTAAGGCGAGAATGCGCGAAAACGGAAAACGCCGCGAGGATGTCAGCTTGCTGACCCCGAAGCTCGTTTGAAGTGTGCGTCTGTGAAAAAAACTCCACGCAAAACCCTATCATAAGACGCGTTACGACGGATGTCTAACGCGAGTTAATGTTTAAAGGGGCGTGGACGTTTCGAACGGTACAAGTTGTAAGGACCGCCAGTTGCTCGCCCGAACAACGGTATCTCAATCGTATATGAATACAGTAGCGATTTTCTATCGCGAAGTTCTGTAAAAGTAGTTCGTGGACGAGTTTTTTGCAGGAGATTTTGTATGGAAGCACTTGATAGACATCACGGACGAAACACGTGACGGGAACGACGCGGGATGAGAGATGAAGAGTGAAACGGAAGCACTGTTTCGATAGCGTGGGGTGGTGTAGCGTAAGCGGAGACGCCGCAGGCGATACCGGGAGGGGGCACCCCGTACGTGAGTGGAACGACAGCATCTCTCATCCAGAGGAGAGACAGTGGAGTCTCCGAGAGGAGTGGCCTCGCCACTCGACGGAGAAGAGTTTAGCGGCGGACCAGGACCGGCAGTGGTCAGCTTGTCTGAGCCTGCTCGAGGCCGGGGAAGAGCTAAAGAAGATTTTTAATTGACGAGATTTTTAAGAAAAATCTTCTTTCGCGTTCGCCCTGTGCAGAAACCTCACGCAAAACCCTATCATGGACGCATCACGACGGGGGTCTGATGCGTTTAGTTAGATAAGATTACGAGGTGTTTGGGTCAAACCCGAGTAATCGTTCAGCGTGAGCGCTTCCAACTTAAAAGTTGCAAGACCACGGGTATTCGTCCGAACGTCCCAATCATACACCATTATACAGTGTACTTGCATGAATTACGTCCACGAGGCATGGGTAATGGGTTTCGCCAGCGAAGAATCCGCGTGCGATGCCGTAACCTGTTGATAGGTATCGATTTTTTTATTTGCATTTTTAGAATAAAAATGTTATACTTATAATTGTGAGAGACGTGTGGTGCTTGCTCCTCATGGTTGAAATATAATATAAACGAAGTCGCAATTAAATTCGTTTTTAAGGCAACCGAGTGCGACGTAGGTTAGACTTACGGCTTAAGCTTTTAAGTCGTCGCATTCAGCGGAATGCTGTCTGCGCGGATTGAAATATAGGTATGGATTTTCGTATCGTTGGTTCTTCAATCGTGACGAGCAAGTACTCCATGCAAGTCTCTATCGTAGACGCATCAGACATACGTCGTGATGCGTTTTTTTTTGTTAGATGCACTTACGCGGGGGATAACCCTTAAGTAATTGCATCGGCGTGCGCGTGCGCGAGAAAACGATTGAGGATTGTTGATAAATATACGATACGGTGTCTCGGTTAGGTAATCGTAAGCGAGATTCTCGCGCCATGAACGCTACAGAGACCGTGACAGAAACCGCCCGCAACACCAACCCAATAGACGCATCACGACGTATGTCTGATGCGAATGTGGTATCTAAGGGGCGGGCGCGTGACGGTCAAGAAGCCTGTAGCGTGAATATGCCACGGACCGTAGCCGTGGCATCTACTACGAAGACGTTGTGCGAGGCTTCAGCCGAGAGGCACGTCTGACGTAGCACGGTTGCGAAGCTCACGGGCAGTGTACCGTGAGCGTGAGCATCGTGAACGAATTCACGGAGGTGAGGATTCGCCGGAGTGAGTCGCAAACGCATGTCGTTTGCGGGGATTCTGTCCAGTTCATCTATCGGGAAACACTTGCACGAATTTCTTGCATGAAGACGCTGACGTAGGAACCTCGCGCAATCCTCATCACAAGGACGCATCACGACGGAGTCTGATGCGAGTTACGGCCGAATATCCGGCCGGCGCGAGCGTTCGTCAGAGGATTCTTGCTGTGTTTCTCTTGCTAGAACTCTTGATAGATGGCTGGACAGTGCCTCGCACCGTGATTGCAGTATAATATTTATGTATAGAAATATAGAAATCGTGACGCAACAGGAACCGCCCACAAGTTCTATCCCTTGACGCATTACGACGAATGTCTAATGCGTTTTTCGAGCGTTTAAATAAACGCTGAGTGGGCGCGTGACGGTTGAGGAATCGATTTCGTGTTATTATACTGTATCTCGATACGGTGAATACGGTGCGAGGCGTAAGCGCGAAGTCTCGCAAGATGCACGGTGGCGGAGGCTTGTCCGAAGCTCGTGCGCGAGGCTCGCGCGTTGCTGTTGACTGTTTCTATTGACGTCTCGTCTTGGTTGTTTCTATTGCGATGCTTCGTTTACGAATTTCTTTTATGAGACTCGCAGACGAGGCTCTATGACGAAACATCGCAGACGAGAAAAAAAGAAGAAGCACTCCGTAGAGTACTTCTTCTTAGATGGACTGGGGCGGAATCGTTACAATCCACTTGCCCATACGTCTGCCGTCGTGAACACCATTGGCTGTACCGCCGGAAGACACGCCGTCATAAATCGCAATGAGAATGTCGCAGGCCGTGATCATGCCGATGTTGCGCTGATTGAGAATATAGGCGTAACTACGCCCTTTATTCTGCGGCGCATACCTATTGACGCGGTCGGCGTGTTGCATCAACTCAGACCATTGGTCACGAGATTTTTGAGGCCATCTGCCGGGCTGATTGTAATCGGGGATCTCCGCAACGAACGGCACGCGATCTTTACCGTATTTATCGCGACAGGCAATAATTGCCTCAGCCCAGACAGTGTCAGCGCCCAAGGCCATGCCGGAGTGGCACTCGACCACTGGATATTGCGCGAGACTCCGCTCGATGATATGAACGAGACGTTGACGGAGACGATTATAGTAATCATCGGTCATGTCGTAACCGGCTAACTTGTCTGGGCGATGACCTGTCAAGGAAATCACGCAACGACCCTCTGTCGCAGTGGTAAAAGTAGAAGACATAATAGAAACCTCCAAATCAAAATTCACTGAAGAAAACGATATGGTGGAGACCATATCAGAGGGTCTGTCAAATAAAAAAAAGAGCCACTCGTGAGAGTGGTTCTTTTTAGATGAGTTCGATTGGTTCAATTGAATTGAAACGTGTTAGAAATACTTCTGTGTCTGTGACGATTTTGTGATATTTTACGAGATATTCAACGAGTTTATCTAAATTTGAATATACGCGAGATGTATCACTAGATTTCATCAAAAATCCAAAATTTTTGTTATATTCGACAAATGGCTGAACTAGAATATATAGTTTTGCAAATTCGAGCATAATTGAGGATTCATCAGAGACGTTTCGTAGAAATAAGAGTGTGTTTGCACGTTTTTTAACAGTTGCGTCTGACCGTTCGTCAGACATGATTAGTTCTAGTTTATAGAATTGTTCGAGTTCGTCGAGTTGGATGTCTCTAAAACCGAAAGCGTTTCCGATTTCGGTCATGGTTTCCGCGAATGATTTAAGTTGAGTCATGGTTACGTCCTCCTATTAGTCATTATACAGCACCACGTTAACGGTACTTGTGAAGTATGTGCGTCCGTCTTTGAATGTAACGCGGACACTGTCTGTTTTGTCTTCACGCGCCCACTCTTTAACGTCACCGTTAACGATTTCGCCGTTAGGTAGCTTGACGGTTGCGTGATTGAAAGTATAGGTCATTCCTAAGATGTCTTTGTTTCCGCATGCGGTGAGCAAAGGTACCGCAATGACGATAAGTGCGAGTGCTTTTTTAATATTTTTCATGATAGTTCTCCTTTATTTTATTTTAAACTTCTTCGTGATATCCGAACTCATCAACTTGACGGAAGTTAGGTAGTTCAGAAACGGATTCTGCACCGTCATGGTTCTTGATAATCCATGGAATGTCAGTGTCAACTTCGATAACGTCCAAGTGAGGAATGATAGGCTTACCGTTTAATTCGCTCATAAAGTAGTACCTATTTTTGTATTTAGTGAATTTTTGAAAAGCTCCGAATTCTTCAATAGCTGCTATAGTTACCAATTCAGCTTGATTAATAGCGTATGAGTTTTCCATTAAGTGTTTCGCCAAATCGATACGCCATTGCGTGCCAATATTGTCTGATCGGAATGTACTTGGTACGTGGAATTCACCGGGGCTTGGGTTGATTGCAATATTAATTTTTGTCATGATTTTTCTCCTTTATTATTCAAATTCGAGCCATTCTTCTAGTTGCTCTTCATGTGCATTGTTTGTTAATGTTTCAACGATTAAGTTGATTGCGTCTTCGAGTGAGTCGAAGAAGTATTGATCTAAGGATTTTTCTTTTCCGAAAAATGCATTAAAGAAACCTACGAAAAGAACGAAACGCCCGTCGGCTTGTGTGAGTGAGAACAACATATCGTCACCGAAGCCCCAAGTAATTGCAGTAAGATTCAACCAATTATTTGACTCAGGTACGTCTACGAGGTCTTTGTTGACCAACGGTTCGTCACTTGTTTCGAATTTAACGCCAGTGACAGTGCGTTCTTTTTGAGTTAAGTAGTTTTCGATTTCTGTAAAGTTCATTTTTTATCTCCTTTATTATTTACAAAATGCTTCGTATAAGAAACGTGATACTAACATTAAAATAGCAATCCAAAACAGGATATCTAATTTTTTCTTCATAATGTGATTCCTTTTCTTAAAATACTGATACGCCTAATTTTTCCCAATCTTTTTGGAATTGAAGTTGAGATTCGCCGTCGTAACCACAAACGTAGAAGCCTAGTCCGTAGTTTTCATCAGAATTGATGTAATCTTGAAGATCATCAATATGGTCGTTGACGAATTGACGTACACCTGCGAGTGTGCCGTGTGGGTAGAATAACATTTGGCCGTCAACAACAGGATGCCAATTCCAACCAACGATTGTTTTTTCGTATGTATATTTAATGTTCATTTTGATTCTCCTTTAATATAGATTTTATGCGAGTGTTTGATATTTTTGTTGGAATAGTTTTGCTTGAAGCATCATAACCATTTCCAAGAAGTGAGGATGTTTGAAATCGCCTTGGCTAAGACCTTCAGCGTTTTCAACGTCGTTGAATGAGAAATCATCTAACGCTGTTTCGATGATTTGTCCGATTTCAGCTAATGTGAGTGGTTCGGATGATGCCTTGCGATAGAAGGTCATAACCGCGAACATAGTTGATCCGTATGATTCGATGTGGATTTCACCTAGTGGCATTTTAGCGATTGCGATAGTTGTTAATTGTGACATGATAAATCTCCTTTAATATTGTATTATTGTCAGATTAGTGCTTGGACGTGCGAAGGCACGTCGTAAAAGAATTACCCTATCGAGAATTCTCGATAGGGTTGTGTGGTTCATTGCCGCACCTTCTTTAATATTTCGATCCGCGCAGACGGCATTTCGCCGAATGCGGCAACTTAAAAGCTTAAGTTGTGAAGCGTAGCCTATGTCGCATTTGGCTTACTTCAAAACGACATTATAGCGACATCGTTCTAATTTATAATATGAAACGCAGACGTGCGTTTCGAAAGAAGATGCTTCAAAGAAAAAAAATCTCAAAAGAGAAAAACCTACGCGAAGGCGTAGGTTCTTAAAACGGAATTAATTGATCTAATTCATCATGATCAAGTTCGTGTATTGCACGCGGACGACCGTGATAGCCCCAGTCGTATTTAGCATAGTCGACTTCTTTATCGTTGATGATGTTGAGTAAGTCGTAAACGTCGTTCATAGTTTCTTGGGACGGTTCTTGATTGTGCTTCATCTGCACTTGCTTCGCGAAGAGCACGTTTTCTTTACGGTCATGCTGGAACTCAATCGTAACGCGTTCATTATTTAGACGTCCACGCACGATGAGACAGTTGCCTCGATTAACTGATTCGACGTAAGAGCCAACGCAGTGGTTCATCGCAGCGCCCTCACGAATCAGCTCTGTAGCGAGAGTGATAACGCTGAAACGTTCGTCGTCTTGAACGGCGTCGACAATCGGTTGGAATACGTCCGCGATTTGCAAGTTATTCTTTTCGCCGGCGTATTCTTGACGAGCTTGGAATGCACGGTGCTCAACCATAACGCGGTCGTGTAGATTAACGACAGTTGCGTTCGTGACAGGATGGATGTCGACGCGACGTCCTAAGTCTTTTGACATTTTTAGCACGTCCCAAATATTGTAACGTACGCTATTGTTCTCTTCAGAGCACATTGCTGGGAACACGATTTCAGCAAATGTCCGTGGATTTGTTGAGTAGCTGGAGCCGTTCCGCAAAGCTTGAATGATACGGTCGGTTTGTTCCCAGGTGATGTATGGACGTAAGTTCTTGATGGCATTCAGTTGGAACACGTTCATTTTACCAGCATTGACATTTAGAGCACAAATCCGTTTCCATTTGGTTGATTTGATTTCCTTCATAGATTTCGCTTGAAGCAAATCACGCCACGCTAAGTTGATATGCATTTCAGCATAGTGATATCGGTTAACAGACTTCATATGAGCTTCGGCTTGCTCTAGCTCATGCAAATAATCGATAACGGCATAATATTTGGCTTCAACCATTAGTTGAACGAAGAGTTCCTCGCGCAACGAATTAGCGTCCATGAACATATGCTTAGTGCCGGGTTTATGATTCCATGGTTGATTAACACGCAAAGGAATAGCACGACGAGATTTACCACGAGTTTCGCCGACGTAGTTCGTCTTCACGTTCCATGAAATAGAACGGATAAGCGAACGCTGGAAATAATAGTCGTTACGGAAGTTGATATTCAAGCCGTCAACTTCATAGATGTCTTTAGTGATAGAATGGCTTCCGTCACGGTAGTAGATGGCGAAGTGGAATTTATCTTCCGTATTGAAGTTAACGCCAGTTTTCAAGATTTCTATGACCGATGCGTATTTGTCATATACAGTCTTGACGCTGAGAGCGTCTTCATCGAGCAAAACGATAGAGCAATCGTTGTGGACGTTGAAGAGGTCGGAAAGACCTTTACTTTTTTCGAGGTTTTCGAGACACGATAAGTCTGTAGCGAATCCCTCACGTTTTTCTTCGAATTGAGCAATAATTTCTTTGATTTCCATTTTGATTCTCCTTTAATAAATATGTTTTCGGGCTAGAAAACGGACATGCGAAGGCATGTCGTAAGAGTTGGAAAAAAAAGAAACCTACGCGGATGCGTAGGTTAGGATAGTAAATCGATTTCTTCTGGTTCGATATCACGATGTCCACATTCAGGGCATACGTATGTTTCGTCTTTGTCAGCGCATTCGTACCAAAAATGTTTACATTTTGGACAATAGCACGTTGCATCAAATGACATAAGGTATCCTCCTTTGTTGTCTCAGTAACGATAGTAACGGTTATATTCGTCGGATTTATAGTAATCGCGTTTACCGTTGGCTTTTGGATTACGAGGTGTCGGTCTCGCAAATTCAATACCGTGAACGTCATCGATTTCCCACGGTTTATCTGTATCGACTTCGAAAATCTCAAGCGATTGCGGATTACCGTTTGTATCGAGGTAGTAATAGAGACCTGCGTTTTCAGTGAAGTTACGGTTATGCCAGTTTTGTTCGATATCTTCGAGACCTCTGATTGCGATATCACGTTCACGATGATGATTTAGAATATAATCTGCGATTGCGATTCGTCCATTTGTCGATTTCGCTTCATCGACAGTCCCGTCGAAGATATCAGGGACAATAAACTCGCCAAAGTTTGGTGAAAGTGCAATTTTAATAATCATCGTTATAGAATTCCTTTCTAGTTAATCCCACACGCCTCTTTTGCGAGGCTATCCACAAGCTCATTGCATTGATATCCTTTGTGACCACGCACCCAGATATAGTCGATGCGTTTGATTCCGTGAGACGCAGCATATGCGAGAGCACGGTCATGGAGTTCAGCGATAGGAGAACTTAGTCGATTTCCCCAGCAGGCTTTATCGCGGACAATGACAGATTTAGGGGCAGACCAACGGAAGAGTCCTTCATAGTCGACAATGATTGTGATTTCTGTTAAGCCTTTCCGGACAGATTCTGCTATCGCGTGCGAGAACGCAACAACCTCACCCGCAACATTGCGAGATGTTGCATATTCAGGTTTATCACCGTGCATACGGTACGTATCACTGACATTGTTCGCTTGGTCGAAGAATGCGATACCGCTTCCATATACACGAGTTTCTGTGTTGTAGCTTCCGTCGACAGAGACACGGGTGGGAGCCTTCGTGCGGACGGTGAGTGGATCGACGCTACTGTCGACGACATAGATATCGCCCTGTATAGTGTACATGTCATTTTTGTAAGGGATGCATGGAACAGTAACGTCAAGGTTGTTTTCTGTATCGTTGTTTAACCAAGCACGCGCGTCAGCTTCAGTTTTGAAGCTTTTGTACTGCGCTCCCTTGATGTTTTTGGTTAGTGCTTCACACTCAGTCCAAGTTGCGACAATAGTGTTGGGTTTTACGGCATAGTATTTCATTTTGTTTCTCCTTTTATGTTTTATTATATCGTAATTCAGTACGGACATGCGGAGGCATGTCTTTCGATATGGTGAGTTCGTAAACTTATCTCGTAAAAGAAGAACCGATGCGGATGCATTGGTTACGAGGGTTCGTTAACGAGATAGCTTGCGAGCCCACGTCACAGTGATGACGTCGCAGAATGTCGCGTACGCTAACGCATACGCTTCGTGTAGATTGTTCGCTACGACAGATGCTGTACCGTCTGGCGTAGTGATGTAGTAAAGATGCATGGTTGGGCTCCTTTCCTAGAATGGTAATGCGGGTAAGTAGAACGTGTTGGTTGCTGACGGATGGAAGACTTGCATAGAAGCTAGTTCTAAGATTTCTTCTTCAGTCATAGTAATAAGTTCTTGGAATGTTACTTCAACGCGTTCGTTACCGCTAACGACGCTAGGTACTGTATGGGTGCCATTTACAAAAAACGTATGATGGCTCGTACGAGTGACTTCTGCGATGTGTCCAGGTGTGAAGTATTCGGTCTCGATGGTTTGGCCGATGCCTAATTGCGTGATCAATTTAGTTTTCATTTTAGTATCCTCTCTTATGTTTTTCGTGACGGCGATATGCTTTGCCGTTTTTCGTTTTCGAAGCTCCTGTGCGAGCCATTTGCAGATGTGCTTGCAGTTCCTCTGGCGACATCTTAGCTTGATAATGTTGCTTTGGTTTAATAATGATTTTCATATGATTCTCCTTTATAGATGTTATTTTATCACAATCTATCACGGACATGCGAAGGCATGTCTAAAAAGTTGGTAATGTGACGTAATCCATTGATTGCGTCTTTTTAGTTACTTGAATGTATTATCTTAATCGAAGTTTCTCTAATGAGATACATAATCGAAGTTCTATAACGTGCGTTCGCGGACGAGATTTTCTAAATAATCACCACAACCTAAATAATCACACCAATCTATCTGTACTGCACTCTCTAACTATTCTAAGTCGGGTCCGGGGCGAAGCCCCGTCTTAAAGGGGTGTGGACGTAGTCCGCTCTTGGTTGCTTTGTGTGTACGGTAATGTCTATCGAGTGATTTATGAGTGCGAAGGCACTCTTGAGTAGATTATCATAAAAAAAACGCGAAAAATCAATAATAAACAAAACAACTATAAATAAAAACCACAATCTATCTGCTCTGCACCCTCTAACTGTTCTAAGCCGGGTTCGGGGCGCAGCCCCGCTTTAAAGAGGTGCGGACGTAGTCCGCCTGCAACCGTCCTCGGTTGCGTTTGAGCGTACGACAACTTCTATCGTGCACGTATACGCTCGTAAATGAGCTTCTGAGGGCGAGAAAACTCTTGCGAATATAAATAGATGTTCGATAAAAAAAACGCCTCAGAGGGCGTTATATTGCATTTAATTGATTATTATTTTTGCGTATGTGTATTATACCATTGAATGAAAAGATTTCGACCGAGGACACTCAGTGGAAGTCCTTGTTTTTCCGCTTCAATTGTTAATTTTTCTTTTAATTCATCATCAACTACGACGACGATACGCTCATTTTTCTTTGTCATTTTGGATTATGGCTTTCTATATGTTATTTTGTTGTGTTTGATTGTGGTGTGACACGGATAATGCCACGACCACGTTCGACACGTTGGAATTGCCGTTTGAGTCTTAAATCCGAACCTTTATAGTCTGGATCGTAGAAATCTGCCAGATCATATTCTGTGATTAACGGTTCGTCTGCGTCCATGCGACCGTTGATTCGTAATGGATTCGGACAAGTTGTTCGATTTGCATGAAACGCCCATTTGTTATTAGTTTTTAGATGGTTTTCGAGATGGCTTAAAAATGTTTTCTTAGAAAAACAGCTTCCACGTTCTGTTGCGTGTTCATCTTGGAACCACGCGACGTAGAGTTTATATAAAAAGTTTTGTGGGAGGAAGTCCCATGCAAATTGATTTTCGAAGTAATTCCAAAACTCTACGGCTGAGTTATTATCTTCTTTGTATTGATTCAGTGCAATTTCTGAACGAGCAGGTACGGTGAACTCAGAAAATGGATCTAATTCAAGGGCTCGTTTTAAGACATATTCGAGAACTTCAGCACGGTACATGTAATCGTGTTTAATATATGGACGTTCACCGTTGTTCGTAAACGAATAACTAAACGGTACAATAATCAAACGACGATAGAATGAGTCAGATTTATCGCGTGTTTTAGGGAGTCCGTTAAGCATTTGAATGTTGATAGCTTTAACTTGAGCGACGATTGGTTTTTCGTGTTTACGGTTGATCATGATGTCATCGCCTGTGATCATCGCTTTAAAGTCTTGTACGTCATCAACATAGATATCAACGGGGTTTTCATCAGCGATATTGAGTGTTTTTCCAAGAAGTTGTTCTTTCATGAATTCGTGCTTAAAGGCAGGGACGGCGAGAGACGAATAGTTGCCTTGCCCCACGAGATTTTTAAGTAACTGCCCGAATGTTCCTTTTCCGTTATTACCAACGGACGAATAAAAGAAGATAGCTTTTGCGTTGATCTGATCCGGATTGATTACGCTTGCGATAATTTCCCAAAAGAGTTTATAGGTATCATCATCGTAGTCGTTTGAAATGTTACCCGCTAAGTCTTTTAACCATGATTCGACATCCCATGTTGTTCCATCCGGATTAGCGATGGTTGTGAGTTGTGCGTTTGGATTGTAGTTTGTTGCTATTTTTGTTGTGGTAACATAATCAGGTCGGAACGGTTCTAATGTTTTAGTTTCTTTATTATAGATCCCGTTACCGACTACAACTAAATCCTTTCGCTTTTGTTCGACTTCTTTTGGTGCTATCGTTTGTAACATGGCATTACAAGATTTGAACGTAGATATTGTCGCATGGGGGTTGATTGTGACGACTAATTCATTAAAGTAAGCCGTGTCGAATTGGTATGTGCCTGCGTGTTGTCCAAAATAGTTGAACATAGCAACGTTGTTTGTTCGGTTGTTTGCTGTCAAGTCTAGACGTACCATTGGCGTAAATGTCAAAATTAACAAAACAGTTTCAAGGGTTTCAAATCGAAATTTGTTGAAATCATCATCGGTTGGTAGTTTTCCGATACGCACAGCTTTGTTAGTTGTGTGAATTGTTGTTAATTCTAACGCAATTTTACCTATGTGCTCGGTTAATTCTTTTTGCGAATCAACGTCAAACGGTTGCACTTGATCTGATAAAATATAATCGAAAAAATCAAACAGATCTCTTTGTGTTTTGGCGTTATAGTTCTGTTTAAATTTTTCAATAAATGATTTATTTGGAGTAATTCTAACCATAATGCACCTCAATGTCTCTCGTAGTCGCTGTGACGTTCAAGATATTCTGCGAGGGCTTCGTTCATAAGATATGTTGCCGAACGTGCATCTTTTTTAGCTAATTTATCAAATTCTTCTTTCATGGCTAATTCTAAACGGAATCGTGTAAATGTGAATTCGCCTTCGAGGTTTCTAAGTGGATGAACCATAATAATAAAATCCTTTTTTTTTATCAATTTCGTATAAACTTATTATATAACAAGATTGATTAATTGTCAAATAAAAAAAATTACGTGGTTATGTTTAGAATTTTCTGATAATTAGCCTAATAAAATAAGCATTATCGTCTGGCACCAAAATGGCACCAAAAGCGGTGCCAGAAGAAATCCTTATTTGACGCGGGTTTTCGGCTGAAAAATCGGTCTGGCACCATTTTAAGGGGTCGAAAAGTTTAGTCTAATATTAAAAGACGCTTATATCAAATTATATAGTTTACGAAGACAATAATCGAAAACTAGTTTACTGAAAAATTCTTCGATAAAACGTTCAAAAGTGGTGCCAGAGAGCACGCAAACTATTGATGCTATTAGCTTAAATAGATGGCACCACTTTTTTCTTAAGTGGTGTCAATAAAATAGATAAGTATAAGATAAATTCAATGATAACAAGCGTTTCGACGCGTATTCTGCGTGGCACCACTTAGGCACCACTTTGACGAAAATGACACCACTTTGAAAAATATTTTGATCGAGATGATCGAAAAAAAAAGCAATAAACGAGTGGCACCAAAATGGCACCAAACGCGGTGCCAGAGGGAATCCTTATTTGACGCGGGTTTTCGACCGAAAAATAGTTCTGACACCATTTTGAGGGGTCAAAAAGTTTAGTTTAATCTTAAAAACCGCTTATGTCAAATCATATAGTTTAAGAAAATGATACTCGATGGTCAGTTTCCTGAAACTTTTTTAACAAAAACGTCTAAAAGTGGTGCCAGAGAGCACGCAAACTATTGATGTTATTAGCTTAAATAGGCGGCACCACTTTTTTTTCTAAAGGGTGCCAACAAAATAATTAAATACAAGATAAATCCAATGATAACAAGCGTTTCGACGCGTATTCTACGTGGCACCACTTAGGCACCACTTTGACGAAAATGGCACCACTTTTAGACGATCAAAAATGTGACGCTGAACTGACACTATTTTCGAGGGCAAAAACGTTTATATAGACTCAAGAGTATCATATGTATCAAATGATATAGTTTATAAAGTTAAAATCGAAAACAAATTAGTCTTACTTTTTCGAAAATAGTGCCACAAACGTGAAATCAATTGATATGGTTAGTTTGAAGAGTTGGCACTGTTTCGATAAAAATGGCACTAAAAAGACGAATCTGTAACGAAGATTCTCAAAAGATTCAAACAATGAGAAACGGTAAGTGCCTGGCACGTGACCTTCTAAATAGAAACCACTCTCGAAATAATCAAAAGAATCTAACTTTTCAGCACTCTCTAACTGTTCTAAGCCGGGTTCGGGACGCAGCCCCGTCTTAAAGAGGTGCGGACGTAGTCCGCCGGCAAACGTCTATCGTGGTTATATACGCCCGTAAACGAGCCTTTGAGCACGAGAAACTCAGTCCGAATATAAATAGATGTCTAATAAAAAAAACGCCTCAGAGGGCGTTTAAAATGACTTATACGATGTCTATAGAGAGGAATCGTACTGTGGTTATCAACAGATAGCTGAGCATTTGTTCGTGAAAGCGGTTTCTATCACCACCAGAACATGCCGTAAACTTCAGACCAGACATCAAAAAATTTAATAACGTGTTCGCGTTGATGTGTGGCGTCCACGGTGTTGATGATACGTAAACGTTCAAGAAGCCAGTCTAAGACAAATTGTTGGTTTCCTTTTAAATGGATGTTTTCTGTTGTGATTTCTGCATGGTGACACGTCATGACAACAGGTGAATTTTTCTTATAGATAGATAAAATGTTGTATGCATGACGGAAGAACACTGTCAAGTCTGATAGGTCTGGAATCGTTTTCAATGCGTGGTAGAAATCGTAAATTTGTTCGTGGACGTTCTTCAATGAATTGGCTAGTTTTTGATTATCTGCATTGTCAGACGCTTGCATACTGTACCACGCGATGTTTAGAATAGCATCATCAGCGTTCCAAGCAACATTACTCAAATAACCGTAACGCTTTAATTGACGACGTTCTTTTCGCGATAAGGTTTTCGAATTTTTTTTTATAGTAAAAGAATTCGGATTTTTTAAGTCGATTTCGTAATTCTTTTTCGGTTAGCATTGTTTAATTCCTTTCGTTGCTTAGTATTTGGGTTTTTTCCATTCATCCATAACTAGTTTGATGTAGGCGTCTTTGCCATATTCGGGGATGATTTCGTGTAGTGTTCCTTTGTAGAAATACCAATCTTTTTGTAATAAGTTATCGTTTGTAAAATGATAGTTTGTTTCAATACAATATGGGAAACGAACAAGATAGTAGCATTGTTCAATGCGCCCATCGGCATATAAACTGATGCTGTAACCTCCGTTTCTATCTGGGAAACTAGTGATGAGTTTACCGCATTCTAGTTGGGTGCTTGCACTAGCGTCCCCGCCTAATGCGAGGTATGCGTCGATTAAGTCTTTGGATTCGTAAGCTTGATCTTCGTACATATGGACTGTTTTGGATCCTGATTTGATGGTTGGAATTTTGATGTAATGTTGATGCCAGTTTCGAATGATATATTTAGCTATTAAGATGCGTATATGGTTTGGTTTCTTTTTATTGGTTAGAACATGTCCATTATCATATTCCCAAGAAAAACCTAAACGTTCAAAGGTGCGAACAAGTTTTTTATCTAGAAAGGTTTTCAAATCGGGTTCGATTTTGATTGTGATTGAGTCAGCCGTTATAATGAGTTTTCGACCGTTACCGCAATCTTGGGTGATTTTAGTCACGATATTAGCTTCCGTTGTTTCACTCAGATAAAGATAATTCTTTTTTTGCGCGTACATTGCTAAAAATTTTGAAGCGTAAAGGGTGTTGCCGTATTTATAGGCTGTTTGCGTTTTCATTTTTATTTCCTTTCTAGTTTACCATTGTTCGACCTTGACAAACCTTGAGTAAATCTAATGGTATGTAATGCGCGGGATTGATAATTTCGCCTTTTTCATCAAGCAATTCTACTGTTTGTTTACCGAGTGGATGTAAACTCAGATAGCCTGTTTTAATAACAGGTTCGTGCCGTTTATTGCTGAATATTGATAACGGTGGTTCTGGTGTCTGAATATAAAGATCTGTGTGCAACGAAATCGTAAGAAAAATCTTTTTGATTTCTTCGTTTGCATTTTCGACATCGATTTTTATGTTTTTGGTTGATTTTTGAGGGCTGTTGCTTGTAGCCATGTAGATATTATATGGTGAAGGCAGTTCTTTTATAACGTCATATGGTAAAATGATAACGAGGAAATCATTATTGCGATCGTACATTTCGTATAACGCATATTTACGTCGATATTTATGTTGATGATCATTTTCGATTTTTGTGTCTTTAACGCTTTGGCGAATGGCGCCAATATATCGATCAATAGCGATTTCTGTACAAATGTTTTGGATTTGATCGTCATTGAGATTGTTTTCTTTGATGATTTCGAGATCTGCTATTTTTTGTTTGATATAATCGGTCGGTCGAAGAATAATGTAACCGTTTTCTTTAAAGGTCTTCTTGAAGTCCTTGACTTTGACGTTGATTTCGTCTTTGTAAGTTTCGGCTAAGTTATGTTTAAATTGTTTTACTAGAGCATCGTTTAAGAATTCCATGTGATTTCCTTTCTATTTTTGTTCGACGATAGTTTTCGGTACTTGATAGACGTGACCGTGGTCGATAAAGCTGTAGGCTTCGTCTGTTTCGCTTGTGATATTTATCACATTATTTTGTTGGAAGAAGGCACGTAAGGTATTTGGGTGTTTTGGTTCGATAACGATTTGTCCACCTGTTTTTGTAAAACTGAAGTTTTCGGTTAAAGGTCGATTTAGTCCTTCGTTTACGGTGAACGTGTCGTGCGCGAAGCTGTACGACAGATATAGACCTGTCGCTAAGAACAAGCAGCATAGGGTACTTATGATGAAGGCTTCGACGTTTATAAACCAGTTGTCTTTTAGGAGCTTTCGATCGAAAATAGTAGGAAAGGCAATCGATAGCGTCATGCACGGTGCGATGATAAACAGAAACACGCCAATCGCATAAAGTGGTAACATGGCAATCGTAATAAGAATAATGTTTATGTGGGGCATTAGTAGGTCTTGTAGCATTTGGTTTCCTTTCTTATTCGGTCGGCTTGTAATCCACAGTTATCATTTCAGCCATTAATCCGTCGTCGTTGTCTAAAATTTCTTCTGCATCTAGTTTAGGGAAGATGAATTGCACGGTGAATCCATTTTTACGAAATTCGTCTAATTTTTCGAGGTTAACGTTTTGTGGTAACGTTGCTACGATACGAAATACTTTTGTGTCGAACACGTTGTCGTATGTTCCGACTTGAATGATGGATTTGAATTTGATGCCGTTCCAAACGTCGAGTTCGTATTGGTTTAATCGGGCTTGATCCATTTGATCAGGCTTTAACCATTTTGTTTGCTCTGGCGAATGTTCCAGTAGTTTCAAAATGAGTTTTTCTTGTTTTTGTCGTTTGTCCATGTGATATCCTTTCTAATTTGTCTGAAGTAGAGATGTCATGGCTTTCTTATAGTTCTTCAATATGGCATGTTGCCCAATAAGAGGTTTCGTTATTTAACAAGGCATCAAACAGTTTGTAGAATTCATCTTTTTTCTGCTTGTTGTGTTTGATTTGGTTGTACAGTTCTTGTACTTGTTGAATGCGATAAATGTTCTGATTGTGTGCCCATAATGGATTTCCGCTTTTGAATAGTTGTGCAGGTGACATTGTTTTCTCGATGGTTGTTGGCACTGTCACCCTTGCTTGATAGTAGGTGCGAATAGGGGTGAGTCGTGGACTATACGAGTTATTCGGGATTGGCGCATCGAGAAATGTTTTGATGTCACTGAGTGTCCAATCTTCGTTAATTGTTTGGAGGATATATTTCCAGTGACCCTCGTTAGAGCGTTTGAGCAAGACGCCACAGTATTCAGGATGTTTGGTGAGAACAGCTTCTCGAACTCGTTTGTTTTTGTCCTGGATGAAATGATGAGGAAAATAGCCGGCTTTCGCCAAAGCTTGACGCACTTCACCGTCTTTGTGTGTTTTCCACTCATCATAATATTCTTGCGCATGACCGTATTGGATTAATTCAATGATTAGTCGAGGGTCGTTTAGTACAACTAATTCGTCGATATACAAACCATGCTTTGCCATATAAATGCGGTCTTGCTTCGATTTTCGTTGCAAACAGTATTCAACATCTACAGTTCCGTCTTGTAGAGCGTCTTTGAGTGGTTTTTTAGCCATAACTATTTCCTTTCTAACGAATTTTGTGTTTTTGTAATTGTTTTTCTAGTGCGTTTATTGGTCTTATGTCGTTTTTGCAGTCGAGCATGAATTCGTCCACGCAAGTGTTCGCTACAATATCTCTTCCTAATTTTTCTTCTAATATGAAAATAACCCTGATAGTTTCCACATTAAAGTCTGACATCCAAAGTGGGTTGTTTGCTTTGTACAGTTGTGCAGGAGACATGGTTTTCTCAATCGCTGTTGGAATGATGTCGTATGCTTTTAGCTTTTCGTGTACGGCTTGTTGGAATTCTGGTTGTGTTTTTCGGAATCTTCGGAATGTTGTCAACTCTTGTAAGTCATTTGGATTTGGATGATTTTCATTGTTGATGGTTTCTCGAATGGCTTCGTAGACGCCATTCACTATATCAATTTGATTCCCAATGAACCAGATGACGATTGCTGCAACAAAGATGATAACTAATATTATCATTTCGTTTCTGATGTTATCGAACATGTGTGGAAGTATTTCTTTCATGTGTGTTCCTTTTTAATTACGTCTTTATTTGTTAGTGTTATTTACATAAATTCGTCTATGTGTTTCGCGATGACAACATCTCGTCTTAGTTTATTTTCTAGGATAAAAATGGTTTTGATTGTGCTAACGCTAACGTTATGCATCCAAAGTGAATTGTTAGCTTTATATAATTGTATAGGTGACATCGTTTTCTCGATTGTGGTTGGTACGAGGTTATATGTCTTGAGTTTTTGGCGTACAGCTTCTTTGAATTCCGGAATGTCTTTTCGGAATTTTCTAAATCTTGTAAGAGCTTTTAGGTCTTTTCGATTGGGGTTGGTTTCGTCGACAACGGATTCTTTGATGGCTTTATATAATTCGTCGACTTTATCCATTCGTAGTTGAATGCGCCAAATGATTGCGATAAAGCACAATAGAGGGATTATTAGAAAGGCTGACATTCCTGCGAGATGGTTCAGCATCATTATAGCTTCACGCATAAGAATTCCTTTCTATCGCTTATCAATCATAATCGGAATTTTGTACGTTTCGTCTTTGTACATTACGTAAATAGTTTGCTTGTCTTCACCGATGATTTTAAATTTAGCTGATCTTAAGTCTCGGCTATGACTGTCCAAGTAGACATAATTCTTGTCGCGACTCAAGTCATAGTCGAGTTTAGATTTTTCGCCGGCTGATGCGATTGCTGTGACGATTATGATAATCATTGTGATTAATGCGAGAATAGTGAATGTTCCAGAAGCTAATGAAAATTTTAAAGATTCACATATGAGGGCTAGAAGAAGTAGACCTCCAAAAACGCAAAGTCCAATGAGAACGACATGGCCTGCGGTTGATAGGGTTTCTAATTCGGATAGTAGTTCTGTAAAATCCATGTTGATTTTTTCCTTTCTATTTATTCGCACGTCGCTTTTCGTATAAACATTTATAGAAGCGATTGTTGATGTTTGTTAGCGGGTAACTGTAACTGCACGTACTACCGAGACTTCCGTTTTCGTCGAATTTCAGCCAATGATTTGTATTGTCTTTGTGCATGTGGATGATGGTGACTGCGTCGAGCATATCACTTTCCATTGCAACTGTTCTAATTGTATCAAGAAAGAGGATGTCGTTAGTTCGGACGATAATGGGTGTTGTTTTTGAGTGTTCGAAAAGGGTAGTTGCTTTTCGAATAGTTGTTTCTGGTGCGTCTAAGGGTGACGGTTCGATGTTGATGTTAGGTGTCACTTTTTCGAGGTGGTGACCTGTGTAGATGGTAAGTATGTTAGTTCCTTTCTAGTTGTTTTCGATTAACGGTACAGTGACGATATTGTTGTACGGATCCAGAATGATGGCGTGTTGTTCTTCGTTCCACATAGTGATTAGATTTAATCGGAACAAGGCGTATTGGATGTTTGTGTCGACGAATAATTGTTGAAATGCGTCAATTAGTAATTGTCGATGTTCTTTATAGTAATCGGTGTCGATTGTTCCATTGATGGTTAACGTTGCCGTGTCGTGAATGTGAATTCGTTTACCGTTTTCGATCTTGTCCAGGTTCGTGGATGGACCGTGAGCGTGATTTTGGAAGCAATGAATGTCGAGACCTAATGGATAGAAACCTTCAAACGAGATTTCATCAAAAATATCAGAGTTTTGTTTTGCTAGTTCTTGAAGTTTGTTCTTAAACATAGCGACCAAATCTTGACATTTTTTGTTGATGGCTTCGTCGGCTTCCTTTTTTGTTTTTGCGTTACGAATTGATGGATTCGTGTTGATATAGATCATGGCTGTGCCGTTTATGTCGAAATAGGTTCCCATGTTTGTGTCCTCTCTAGTCGTCTTTATGCCAAATTTCGGTTGTGGTGCGAATATCACTTGTTGTTTTGTTGACGAGCACGTAACCGCTTTCTTTGAGTAATTCTTTAAGTTTGTGATAATTATCGAATGGTGCTAACACGTCATCGTCAAGCCGTTCAGCTTCTTTACACAATTTGAGATGTCGAGTTTGACAGTCTTGATATTGTTTTCGTAGATGATTTCTTGATGCTTTATATTCTTTAGAGGATAACCGTTTCAATGTGCTAGTATTTGACCGTAGTTCATCGAGCTTATTCTTGATTTGGTTTGCCTCTTCTACAACTTGGTTGATTTCATCGATGATTTGGTTTTTAGCTTTTTCTTGCTTTAAATAACGCTGATGTCGTAATTCGTAGGCTTCTGTTTCAAATGAGTTATCATTGGTGTCGAAGTTAATATGTGGATAGCAAGTCGCTGCGAGTTTATGCTCTAAGGTAACATATTTCATTTGGGTTCCTTTCTTTTAACTATATAAATAGGTATCATCAATGACATCGGTGAGTTCATCGACAAGTATTTTATAGGACTTTTGTTTGTGATTTTTGAGTTGTGTAATGGTTTTCTTCATGGTCTGACGTGCTTTTTTTAACAATCGGCGACGTTTGTCAGATGTTTCCAAGGTTTGGTCATTTCGTTGATTTAGCTCTCGGACATGATTCTTCAACTGTTTGTTTTGTTCTTGCAGTTCAGATAGTGCTAATTGAAGTTTGATAATGGATTGCTCGTTGTCTGACAAGACGTGTTGGTTTTTATAAATGTCAAGTTCGCGTTTTAATTGATAGATTTCTTCTTGTTGTTTAGACAATTTACGAACGTTGACTGATTTTGTGATACTTAGCGTATTGACTTTATTGGCATTGTCATTGGCGCGACTTTGATGATAACCAACTTGATTTTTGAGGATATCTTTTTCACGTTTTAAGTTTGCGATACATTCTTTTTCTTTGGCGCTCGTCAATTGTTCATATTGAGCATCGGTCAATAATAAGTCGAAAGAGTCAAGCAAGTATTTTTTCATCGCTGTTGTATCACCATAGACGGTCAATAATTGTTCTTTTTCGTGTTCAGTGACGTTCAGTGTCACTGATTGATAAGTTTTTGGTGTCAAGGCTTTTGTTTGGTTGACGTCGTTAAGAATTTTTGTTTTTGAAATAGGTAAGAACTGGGATTGGTCTAATTGTTCCCAGACATCTGGTTCAAAAAATTCTGAGTAACCGTCGCCTTCCGGCATATCTTTATGATAGGCTTCAAACTTGCGATGTAAGTCTTTTTCAGCACCGAGAACGAAGATGTCTTCGACATACCAAGCTCGTGCTTTTGAGATATGTCCCCATGTAGCTACAAGTTGGCTTAAACGTGTTTTTAATTCATCAGCTTTTCCGATTTTGACCGCTTTTTGTTTTGAAAAATAAACGGCATAAATGTAGCTCATAAGGGCGTTTCCTTTCTAGTCATCCTGTTCAACGACATCGAAGATCTCTTGGATCATTTCTGTCATAGTTTTTACAAGGTCATCCGTTACATTGACTGTTCGTCCGTTTTTGTAAAATGTTGCGAGTGCGTGGTAACTATCAGGCATGTCGCATTCGTCTGCCCATACTGTATATGAGATGTTAATGTTACCACATGTTTTGTGTGTCCATTCTTTACGCTGTTCGTGAACGATTTCGATGAAAATTGTATCATTTTCAAACGGTATCAATTTGCAATTCATTTGGGATGGTCGCCCGTAGTTGATAAAGAAGAACGTATATGGCTTTTCTTCGTTAAAGTTTTTTAGTTCGGTTTGTAGTTTTTCTTCAAGGTTAATAATTTGCATGATTTTTCCTTTCTAGTAGTTATGATATCCAGTTTCGTCCAGATATCCTTGTTTGACTTCGTATCCTTTTTCGTCAAGCACGAGGACGTTGATGCGTCCATTGGTAGAGCCTGATTTTGATCCACCGTCGATGAAGTAACGTGTTACGTAATTGTGTTCAAGGTCGTGTGGCATGTCCGTTAAGGTGATATTTTTATCATTTCCGTTGATATACGTTGTCGGCGTATGCCCTGAAATGATGGTTTTTCCACGAAAATCTGGATGCAATTCGACATGCCGTAGCAATGAAAAAGCGCCCTGAATGTACGGGTCGCGAACCCAAAGCATAGTTTCTGGGTCTTGTTCCTCTAGTGACAAATCCAAATCGAAACCAGCGTGAACGAGGATGTTTTTGCCGTCTTCTAAATAGTAAGGCAAGTCACGCAACCATTCAAGTTCGTCTGAATAGTGATACAAAAGTTGTTCACGTAAGTCTGATGGTGAACGATAGGTAATACCTAAGTTCTCAAGAGTTTCTTCGCGACCGTTGAGCCACCAGGCGGTTTGGTTGAATGGTCGAAAAGTGGCGTCTAAAATAAAGCGGTCATGGTTGCCGAGGATAGCTTTTGCTTTACCACTATCGCAAAGGTTTTTCACATAGCGAAGTGTGTTGATAATGGCATCTGGTTCCAAATCGACGCCGTCGATATAGTCCCCGCCGAAACGGATTTCGCAATCAGGGTTTTGCATTTCAGGAAGTGAATCGAGATGTTTAAGTGCTTCGAAATTTGAATGGATGTCTGATAAGTAGAGATATGTTTTCATAGCGGGGGTTTCCTTTCTAATTTGGCATATGTTGAGTTTTCGCCTCAATGATTTCTTGAATCATTTCCTTTACAATTGGCTCAAGTTGGTCGGTTTTGTCGATAGTTCTTTGGGTTTCGTACTGAATAGTAATTTCATCCGTAACTTCTTCAGATAGACCATCGTTCCAACTGTAATACGTGATTGTGACATTTTTGTGAGTGTGTTGGATACGAGGTGGTGTTTGCTCATAGCTTGCGATAACCGTTAGGTGATTTGGGTCTTTATTTATTTTAAAGTCGATCTTCGTTTCGGAGTCGACTTTTACAGTAAACAATATGAACTTGTCTAAATCAATTTTGCTATTGAGTGCTTTTTTGATTTCTAAATCTATATTTGACATCTGTTTCCTTTCTAAGTTATCGTCTTAATTGTGCATAAATATTTTCTTTTGCTAATTTGTAAGCGTTTTCGAAATCGGATTGTGACAGTTTTCTGATTCCGATTGTTTTCGCTATGATTCCGCTAATGTTTTGTGCCGATAGACCATTTGTCCATAAAGGATTGTCTAAAACATAGAGCTGATATGGTGACATAGTTTTTTCGATTACGGTTTGTTCGCGAGTGGCTGCTTCGAATTTTAATTCTAGTCCTCTAAGGTTGATTGGATCGATTGGTGATTCTTGATCGAATAGTTGTTTGAGTTCTTCTGGGTTTGGATTGATTTCCACGGATAATTTGTCGTACAACTTATACCAATCGTGATAACGGTCTTTTGCCATAGCGTTCCTTTCTAATTTAGTAATGGATATCCGAGCCTGTCTTTAACTTCAAGAATAGCGTCTGAATGAAATTCTTGTAGATAATGATAATCGTCATTTTGATAGTCATCTACCATATTTAGAACTATTTCTGCATAGTATTCACGGTTTTGATAACCCATGTTACTTAATGTTTGTACAATTGCGCATAAGGCTGCGATTGTTTCTGGATAGTAAGTTTTAGCCCAGGCCGGATGGTTGGTAGCGAACAATTGTGCAGGCGTCATTGTTTTGGCTATAGTGTCCAAATCGCATGTCATAGACGAATATTTAAGTTGTAACGCTTCGTGTTGGTCGTTATTGACACCTTCTTTTGAACATATATCTAAGTATTTTTTCAAATGATTTTTGTCTGGTTCGGCTTCATTATATAAATAGTCTTGCACGAACGATAATTCATCGACCGTTGGATTTTCTAAGAGTTTTTGTCTTATCTCAGGTTGTCTATATATAGCAATATGTCTGATATTGTCTATTTCGTCATGTATGTAATAGTCTAGAAAATAGCCGTTGGATACTAACGCTAGTCTGACATTGCTGTCGGGATGGTTTTTCCATTGATCATAGAAATCGCATGCTTGTTTATGGTTGATGAGTTTGATAATGAGATTAACATTATTGATTTCGTTTAGAATTTGTTCTAATGTGCGATTTTTAGTGTTATGTGGGTCGACAAACTGATGAATAATCCGCAATTCAGTCGCCGACGGCATTCTTGATTCGGTTGTCATAATGGCTCCTTTCTAATTCTGTAACTGTTCGCATCAATCGTTAATAATTTCAAGTTCTTTTAAACGACGTTCTAAATCGTTGTAGTTGACTTGTAGTAAATCGGCTACGTTGACTAGAATAGAGTGATCGTCTAATTTTGATTCTACGATGTCTGTCTCCTCTACGCCTGTTTTAGGATTAGTATGTCTAATTTTGACATATTGTGGCTCCATTTGTTGGCGGATAAGACGTTTAAGTATTTTTTCTGGCATAAGTAATTCGTCAGTGAGTCGCATGGCAGCCCGTTCTTGTAATTCCATAACGAGACGTGCTGGTGGGAGATTCACACTGACGATAACATTAGCGATTCGCCACATGTTTTTCCGACGATTTGTAAGGAAGTCATCGTATAGACTTGGTTTGATGCTACGTGACGCGCTATCGAAGTCGACTGTTAATTTTTCGTCAAAGGTGATGTTTAGAGCTTTAGCGATGACTTCTGGTTTGATCATCGGACTGTCGTGTTCAATATTATCGAAGTTTTCGTTATTGATGATATTTAAAATGGTTTGTGGATAGATGTCTTTGAATGTTGTCATAGTCAACTCCTTTCTAAGCGATTACACGCTATATTGTTTTACGTCGTCGATAATCGCTTGAATTTCGTTTGCGAGTTCGACACTGAGATTTGCACGAGAGACGGTTTTTTCGCGCGTGAATGTCAGTTGTGACTTTTTAAAGGTATCTGTTATTGAAAGAGTTATGTTTGTTCCGGATGACGATTCAAATGTTGTGTCGCACAGAACTTGTACGATCTCAAATTTAATGAGAATTTGGCTCGAGCTGATTTGTTTGATGTCAACTTCGGTCCAATCTGTTTCAACTTGTTGATCGATTTGTTTATAGGATGTGATCATAGCCGCAACTAATCCAAAATCGTAATGGATATCGTTAAAGTTGATTGAGATGCATATTTCTTCTATGATTGTCGTAAAAGTGATGTCATATCGATTAAAGTAGTCGTTATACGTAACCGAAGCATCGATTCCGTGATTCTTCAAATAAGTTTCTAATTGTTGTTCGTAAGATGGCATTTTGCGAGTTCCTTTCTAGTCCATGTCTGCGATTATGTCAGCGAGCACGTTTGCGATTTCGCGTGCGACTACGCTCTTGATTACGTCACTGATCCACGCGATAGCTTCGTCAGCGATTTCTTCAGAGGTAATCTCATCGAGATCACTGTTGTAGGGCTCCGTCACAAAAATCGTGAACGAAACGCTGTCATTTGTTTCTTTGTTGGTCATCTTGATAGTAAGATAATCATTGATGCTCGGATCATTGATAAGATCAAGATAATTCGCGATAGATGCTCTGTCATAGTCAGTATCTTCAAGTAATTCGTCCAAGAATTCCTCAACAGACATACTGTCAGGTTTATTTCGCAAGAAGTCATCTAATGTGAGATTTTTATCAGGATTTGTCGTGATAGCATTACTTGATAGTAGTTCTGATGGTGTACTATCGGTTTCAAATTCAAAGTTGTTGTGGACAGATTCTTTCAAGTTTTTGGTGAAGAGTCCCAACCGATAGGCGATGTGAATTTCTTTTTGGTAATCGTTGATGAATTCTTGCAAGTTTTTCGCGACAGTGAAATTGTTGGGAATTTTGCGGACGTAGTTCTTTGAAGAGTATTGTGCGAGTAGTTCGTCCATAGTGATTTCTTGACAGATGTTTTTGTTGACTTGAATCGCACGATTGCCTAGTGAATCAGACAAATTAATAGATTCAACTGCATAGTTTTCTTGATAGATTTGTTTAAGTGGATGTGTGAATGCACTAAACAGATGTACGGTCACTGTGTTCGATGATGTGTCTTCGCGCAAGAGGCGTCCGTAAAAGGTTTCTGTATCAGTTTCGTTAAGGTTGTTCTCTACAGCTGCGATTGCGAGTTTCGTAGACGGTTGACGCATAAGTGCGTCGGTTGAGAGAAACGCGTCGAAATGTAGAGGGTTTTCGGCGAAGTGGTACTTTTTATAGATCGTTTCAGAATATCGTACGAGAGATACTGGTACGTTGATTTCGATTAAGGCGAATTCGGTGAAGTTGGTCATGAGAGGGTCTCCTTTTAAGTGATTCGTTGAGTAATATTCGCAAGAGAGAATGGAGAACGCTTGGCGTTCTCGCTATGTAGATGTCGTAAAAGAAAATAGCAAGACATTCGTCTTGCTATTTTTATGAGAGTTTTGATTGATTAATATCCGTTAAATATTCGCGGAATAGAGCTGCGATTTTACCACCTTGTTTTCCGATTAGCTGACCGTGTGCTAAATTCAATTCAGGTTCTTCTCGAGTGATTTCGGATTTAATGTCTTCAAGCATTGCTTTGATGATAACACCTGTGTTTTTAGGGTCAACCTCAATATCACCATGTGAAAGAACGTTTAGTAATCGTTGTTTTGTGATACGAGATTCAACTGCTGTGATTACAGCTTTTTCTTCTTCAGTGTATGTCGCAGGTGTTTTAATAGATTTTGTGGACTTTTCTAGAAATCGTTCGTTCTTTTGTTTGATAACGGGATAGTGGATGTTATCAAAGTCATCGGGTTCGAAAATGTAACGGTCAGCTGGTTTGTAGACTTCACCTTCGGCGTGACCGCCTAATTTAGAATCTAATTCGACAGCCGTTTCAATTAATTCAGACAAAGTACCTGTCCGAAGAACGGGTACGGTATAATCGTCACCAAAAATTTGAGACATATCTGTTTGAGAAAGTGCGAGTCGATGATTGTTTTCGAGTAAAATGTGAATGTCGAAGAAACGAATGCGTCGGATATTGTTTAAGTTTTCTGTATATTCCATATTTTGTACGCTTGAGCCATAGAGTTCACCGTACATGTGGATTTGTTCAATTGGTCCGTAGTTTTTAGCAATGTTTCGGATTTGTTCCGTCCAGTTCAAGATTAATGCTTTGTTTTCAGTTACGAAGTTTTGCAAGGTATTCCATGGACGGACTGTTTTCTCATGATCTGTTAAGAACGATGTTCGTTTAGCGATTTCAATATTGTCTTGATTGTCGATGACGATTGAGACATTTGAACCGTGAATCTTTTCAGTTGATACGTATTGGTTATCGGGATTGATGAAATTTGCTTTATGAACGACGTAGTGGTTTGTTAAAGATGGATATTTAATAAATTGCATGGTTGTATTCCTTTCTGAAATGTGAATAGATCACAATAATAAACGAAGAACGCTTGGCGTTCTCCCTATTTAAAGATGTCGCGTGATGAGAAACAACGACTGTGTTCTCGATAGTAGTTTTCGGTTAAATTGATGTCTAACGGTGCATTATTGACCATAGATTCGCGACAAGGATCCTGTAGAACATATTCGGTCAGCGAGATAATGTCCATGTCGATTGTGTCGTCTAACAAGAGATCGATTAGGAATTTGATCTGCATGTCGAACGTCGTAGGAAATGTTTTTGTAAACGGTCTCGGTTCGTAATCTTTAAAGTCTGTATCGGTTACGCCATAGTTGTTGACGATATAGTTTGGTTCAAATAGATATTGTGGGAAGAAGTTGTCTGTTTCGATGATACCTTCTTCTTCTCGAACGTCAAATACGTAAAGATATTCGGTAAATAAGATGTACATAAGTAAATGTAAGCGGTGATTTCCGAGATCATCGTTATTGCGATTTGCGTAAAATTCCGAAATGTAATCGGCTAGTTGATATTTTGTTAGATAAGACATAGTTAGTTATCCTTTTCTAATTGTTCAATTAACTTGTTGTAAACGTAAGCGTTGCCACCGTAAACTTTGCGTTCTTGGTGCAAGAGACGTTGATATTCTTTTTCATTTTTTGCAAAGTATTTCGCAACGAATAGAGCAATAGCGTGGCTTCGAGAAACGCCTGCTTGACAGTGGACGATAATGTCGTCAAAGTCGTTCTTCTCAAAATGACGTTTTAAGAAGTTAATAATAGTGATTGCATCGTAATCGCTAAATGCAAATGGCATGCTTGGATTTCCAGGGATGGTGTCCGGATTGATGTCGTCGAAGTACAAGAATAAGCAATCAACATAGCGTTTGCGCGTGATGTGATTGGTTCTTTGATTAAACGGCAATTCTTGTAGAGCGCCATCTTGAATGGAAATCAGTAGAGTTGGTTTTTCGGGTCTATATTTAGAAGCCGCGTGCTTCGAGAGTGATTGGATAAACATGGCGACGAGCCTCCTTATAGATTTAATATATCGAACTCGAAAACGAAGAACGCTTGGCGTTCTTCAGAAATAACTAGGACGAGAATTCGTCCATAACCACCACAATCTACCTCTCCAAAAGAATCTATCTGCTCAGCACACTCTAACTGTTCTAAGTCGGGTTCGGGGCGAAGCCCCGCCTCAGAGGGGTGCGGACGTAGTCCGCCTGCAACCGTCCTCGGTTGCGTTTGTGCGTACGGTGACGTTTATAGTGTCCATGTACGCCCGTAAAAGATCCTCTGAGAGCGAGAAATCTATTCCGAATATAAATAGATGTCTAATAAAAAAAAACGCCTCAGAGGGCGTTTAAAAGGCTTATACGATGTCTATAACGAAATCGTACGATGATCGCCAACAGATATCGGTTGAGTTGTTCGCGAAAGCGCTTTCAATCGTAAGAACTAAAAAAGAACTCAGGGAAAAAGAGACGAAAGAAGGAAGTCCCAAAACCTGAGTTCTTTATAATTATATCACAAATGAAATTTGCTGTCAACAACTTTTTAAAAATATTTTTCAAGCCCAGTCGATTGGTGATTTTTCTTGACGTTTCAGCTGAGTATTCGCCCATGAAAACGGTTTCGACCCAAAGAATGAGTGTCTTGCTGAGAGTGGCGATGGATGAGAACTATATAGAATATTGTCGTTACAGTTGAGTTCTTGTTCGATGTGTTGACCGTGCTCTTTAGCGTTCCCGCCCCACATAATGTAAAGGATATCGGGATTAACTTTTGTTAAGTAGACTAACAAGTCATCGGTAAAACGCTTCCAAAGTTTCTTGTGGGCGTTGGGTTCTTTTTCGGGGACTGTTAGCGCGGTATTCAATAAGAATACGCCTTGTTTGTGCCAATTTGTGAGATTCGGATTGGTCCGTACGACTCCGAGATCGCTTTTAAGTTCGTTAAAGATGTTCTTGAGAGAACGCGGTGTTGTAACGTTATCGTCGACACTAAAGGCTAAGCCGTTTGCTTGACCGATGTTGTAATATGGATCTTGCCCTAGAATAATGACTTTGATGTCTTCCGGTTGAGTTTCAAAAACTCGGAATACGTTATTGGGACTCGGAAAAATGGTCTTAGAGTGAGCTTCATTATCGATTTGCTCTACAATAGCGTCTAAATCTGACTGTGTTGCAAGAAATTCGTGCCATGGACCTTGTTTGAGTTTTTCAAGTGCTTCTTTATAAGTTTGCATATTAGTTGCTTTCTAATAATTGATCAATGTCGCGAAGGACTTTTGCGAAGAGTTGTCTGTTAACTGAATTCGTTTTAGTTTTCCATGTGGAATGTTTTCCGTCGGTTGACCAATCGTAACCCAGTTCGTCGTATTTTAAGATATCGTCTGATGTTACTTTTTTGTGTAATTCGGTTTTGATTTGTATATTAAATTTGTTTACGACGATATCGATTCTTTTTGTCGGCCAAGCGATATGTATATCATTAAGTATCGCGTCCACTTTCTTGATTTCTAATTTTTTATTCGCAATGACATCTTCGAAGATGTGAGCTAGATGTTTGCTTTCGAAGAATTCACCGTGTGTTTTATAGTAAATTTGTTCGGTGATTTCTATATGGCCTAGTAGTGGGTTAACGGTTAGATTTTTAATGAAATAGACCATTGCTTCTTTAACAGTGTCTGTGAGATCGGTTTTAACGGGGATGTTATAGATGTTTTTCCCGTCATAGGTGTAAGTCCATCCTTTTTTGATTAGCTTTAAAATTTCTTCGGAGGTGACTGTAGTTTTATCTTGAATGACTTCAATGGATTCTGATTCTTTTATGGTGATGGTGGTTTTATCACCATAATCTCGGGGGTGTTTCCCCATTCGGATAATTTCATCGTAGTTGGGGTCGTAGTTAATACGAAAACCATTGTCGATATGTGTTAAATTCAAGTAGTCGTTGTTGAAATAACCGTCTTGCATTAGGGTTGCGATGGTTTCGGCAATCCAACGGAGACTATATGTTTCATAACAAACTTTGTATTGAATTACTTTTTTAGGCATAGTCTTAGTCCTTTTCTTTTTGTAATCTGCTTCGAATTGCTGTCAAACGTGATGTGAATTCATTTTTGGTTAGAACAGTTTCGGAGATTTTCTTTTTGCCCATATTATGTGTGAGAGTTGCATTTTGTGTGGCAAGAAGTGCACGTCTAAAGCTAGAATTTTCGGCAAGAGCGTTGAAGGCTTTGTCTAGTAATTCTTGATAGCGTTCTGAATCGCGAGGGATTGCTTCACCCTGCCAGTAAAGAGTTTGTGTTTTCCACCATTTTTTCTTTTTGCCTTTGAATTTAGCTTTTTTACCGACAAGGGTGCAGACGTGTTTTTGCATTTCAGGGTCTTGGAATTTAAGTGATTGAAGAAAACCTTCCATTGATGCACATTCTACGCCGTCTACAACGAAGCCATGTGGTGAGAAGTTTGATAGATTTGCTGAGGGATAGCCTGAGCCTGATCCGATATCCATAATGAAGTCCTTTCTAGGTGGTAATGTGATATATTCAACAACGTAGGCTGGTTCGTTATCGTTTTGAACGGGAATCCGCTCAATGGTCATATTTTCAGTGATTTCGAATGTTGGCGCAGGAACATTGCCTTCGAAATCTTGATGAATGACGGTTCGGATAACAGCGTCAACATATGGTAAGAAGTCTTTGTATGTCTTTGCGCCACCTGCGATGAAGACGTCTTCTGTTTTTGCTAGATTTAGGATATCACACATGTCCATAACTGTAAAGTTCTCGAAATCAGAAGAATCTACAGAGTGATTGCTGTAAAGAATCGTATTGCGGTTTGCAAATGTTTTGTTTTTGAGACCGAGTGCTGTACGGTAGCCCATTACAACAGAATGTCCGGTAGTGAGTCGTTTGAAATTTTTGAGTTCACTGGGGATGTGCCATGGTAGTTGGTCACCGTTTCCGATGATTCCATTTTTGCTTTCCGCCCAGATTGCTATAAGTGGCATGGGTTGGTCCTTTCTATTTATGGATTACAGCGTCAGCTTTTTCGTCTAATGTTTGTGTTTCGTTTAAGCGTTGTGTGAATTGACTTGAAAGCCAACCTTTAACTAAATCGTAATCGTTGAGTAGTGCTTCACCGCTAATAGTTGTTAATACGGTGAGGTCCAGCGCGTATGGATCAAGATATACGCCGTCTAGAAATACAGGTTCTGGTAGTAGTTGCATTGTGAAAACTCCGCCATCGAACACTGTGAAAATAACAAAAACGGTATTTTTGTTAAAACTTTCATTAGCATTGTTAATGATGTCGGATCCACGGTTCTGACTGAATTTTGTTATTTCTTCGATGTTGTTTAAAGCGTAGGTGAATGATTGAGTTGTTAGTGACATAGTTTAGTCCTTTCTATTTGCGAGACGCCATTCGATGTGGCAGTCAACTGTATAAGTGTCAGTGCAATATGATAGTATTTCGAAATCTTTTTTGGTTAGAGTTAGATTTTTGTTATTGAATTTTTCTTGACCATATTTGACGCAAGATATGTTGTAACCTGACAAGTTATATTTCCAAAGTGGATTGTTTGTTTGATATAGTTGGAATGGTGACATAGTTTTTTCGATGGCTGTTGGAATTTTGTGCATAACCTTGTATTTGCTTTTGAGGATTTGTAAGTTGTAGCCTGTTTTGTGCCAATTTAGGCTAAATAAAAATTTTAGGGCTTTTATGTCGGGTTTTGTTTGAGACATTAGCAAATCTAAACTACGATAGTGCTTATTGTCGTTTAATGATTTGAGATACGCTAAGGAAAGATCTGGATATCTTTTTGCGACGGCATATCTGATATCAGCATCGTTAGATTGACTGAGAATATCGACGTAAAGCCCTTTTTCTAGTAGTGCTTTTTGAACTTCGTCTTCACCATTTTTAGCCCAATCTTTATAATATTCTTGTGCGTGATTGTAGCGCACTAAGTCTGCGATAATGTATTTATCGCCGGTTTCGATTAGTTTATCGATATAGAATCCATGTTGAGCCATAATGCGATGATAAGATCGTTGTAGGGTCAAGTGCCTGTCAAAATAAGGCTCAATGCATGTGATTTCATTGTTTAGCAATCGGACTTCGAACAAGCCCATTGAATCTTTCCTTAGATGTAGTAGTTCTTGTTGGTATTCTTGATATACAGTAGGGGTCATTTCGTGTCCTTTCTGTTTGTGAGGTGCCAGTCTATGTATTGATCAACAGCATTTGATGATATAAGCGCTTTCGGGATGTGATTCTTTTATTTGCATTTTTAGAGTAAAAATGTTATACTTATAATTGTTAGAGACGTTCTCTAACAATTATGAACTATTAGATGTTAGATTAGCATGAACTGTCAGAATATAATTATAAACGAAGTCGCAATTAAATTCGTTTTAAGGCAACCGAGCGCGACGTAGGTTAGACTTACGGCTTAAGCTTTTAAGTCGTCGCATTCAGCGAAATGCTGTCTGCGCGGATCGAAATAAATCAGAACTTGCAACTACTTCATAGCAATCACACCTCTTATCGGGTGCGTGGATCGAAATGGCTAAGTCTAAGAGTTCTTCAAAGTTCATTTGTCAATGTCCTTTCTTTTTGGTGTTTATCGATTTTTCTTTAAAAAGTCTAATAAATGTGGAAACATCGTGCATGCATAGACCGTTAAATTGATAACCGAGTGTCGCGCAAATAGCATCGAGCATGCGTTTTTGTGCGGGTGATAGCGAAATCGGTGCCATACCTTGAGGGATTTTTGTGTATGGTTCTAATGCAGACAGCCGCACAGTTGTTGAGTTTGAACCGTCTAAGATTTCTGCGTTATTGTTTTCAATTGTGAGAACGATGACGCGTTTTTTGTTGTAGAGTGCGAAGTTTCCTGGATTGAACATTAGGTTCCTTTCTTTAAAGTTATTCAATATTGAGCATTTCACGTTGTGTCGGTGACATTTGATTTCTATAAGTTTCAATCCAGTCTAATTGCGCTTGTGTTGGTTTTAGAAAACCTGTTTCAGCGACATCTGTGAGACTGTTCGAAATCGGAGATGTTGCGCATGCGAAATAGATGGCTGAATCATCGTCTGTGATGTTGTGGTTGTGTGCAATGTCATTGTGTGTTCCGTAAGTGCATTCGTGGAATTGTCCTGTTGCGTCGAGCCAGCCTGTAAAGCCTTGGTTTTTAGCGAGAGGTCGTTGCGGAAATTCGTTAATTTCTACGATTTCGTCGTCAGATGGACCGGGGTAGAAACCGCCGACTTTGTTGACGTAGAGTGTCTTTTTGGTTTTGAGCGTTTCTTCGGGATGATCCATTTTATCGAGCATAATTTCAGCCATTTCAGGTGAGCCGTATAGTCGTTGAATTAAGGTGACGCGATGGATGTCGGCGAGATCGTCTAGATAGAGATATGCGTCGACTGCTTTTTCAGGGTGTTCTAAGTCCGAATCTTTTAAGACGCGGTACCACGCATCGGTTTGGTCTGTTTTGATGTGAGCGAAAGTTGGCATTTGTTAGAATCCTTTCTTTGAATTAGTTATTGATGCAGGATAGAGTGAGTCAAAGTCAATGTTGTCATCGAAGTAGATTCCTTGTTTTGCGTTGTTGTAATAATCATGGAATAAGATCTTTGGAAGCTTACCGTCATATTTTTCTCGAATTACGAATCGTTCAATTCCACGAGCTGTGAGTTCGACTGCCCAGAGCGGGTTGTTTGATTCATACAATTGATAGGGCGACATTGTCTTTTCGATTGTAGTGGGAACAGTGGTCATGGCTAGATATTTGAGCTTTAGTGTTTTGACCATGTGTTCTTGCAAGAGAACTTGTGCTAACTTGAGAAACTGGTCAAGCTCATGAATATCCGGATTGACTTGTTCGCGTAATTTATTATATTGTTCTGCAAATGTGGTGTCTTTATTCGTTGTCTTCGTAATATACATCTAACCATCCTTCTTGTTCGTGTAGTGTTTTCATATCAACATATGGATGCTTTTTGTCATATTCTTCTCGCCACTGGTCGATTTCACGAACAGTTAATCCTTTTGCCCATGCGATGTTTCTTGTGTCGTATAATTGTTCTCGCGACATGGTTTTCTCAAGGCTATTTAGTACAACTTTTTCGGCGGCGATTTTCATTCGCATTTCGGCGCGAAGGTCAATTTCACTGAACCCTCCGTAGTCTTGAGGGTCGTTCCACAATTTATTATTTAAGATGTAAATATGAGTTAATAATTCGTCTTCTGTTACGTCATGTTTGTTGATAAGGATTTCGTGGACGGCAAAAATATGGTTATCCTTGGTCGATTCGATTAAATCTGGTAAATATTCAGGGTGGGCTTTCAATGCGTATGTGGCGGCGCCGGGTGTATTATTATTTAGAAAATATTCAGGAAAATATCCATGTTTAGCTAATTCCCACTTTACAGTGATGTCGCCCAGATTTGGCAAATTTTTGCAGTGAGCCCATTCTTCGTAATGTTCGACTCCTTCACCGTTTTGGATCATTTCGATCATTATGTTTGGATCTGTGATAGACATGAATTATCCTTTCTATAAATAGGGCGAATCGTATGTTTCTGTGTCGATGATGTAGGTTTGATTTGTTTCGTAAGTTTGCTTGAACATTTCTTCTGACAATTTGCCTGTTTTCTTTTCTAAACCTAGAAAATTTTCGATTTCGAATGAACAGAGTTTGACTGCCCAAAGTGGACTATTTGCCGCATACAGTTGATATGGTGACATTGTTTTTTCGATTGTTGTTGGAACTGTAGTCATTGCACAATATTTAAGTTCGAGGGCTTGACTACTTTTTGATTGCTTATGTTTTGGAATAGCGTCTAGATAGATTTTAAGTTCGTTGATATTCGGATCCGTTTGTCCGCACAATTTGTTGTAAAGAACTAATGTGTCTATCATATCTGTGTCATTTTGTTTTAGATATGGGATTGTGGTCATTTTTTCTTCCTTTCTACTACCAACCCATCATTAAGTGAAATGGTTTATTAGTTAGTTCACCGGTGATCGCTCGGGCGTATCTATCATTGAATTCTTCTTCGGTTAATTTGCAAGTTCCGACTGTGTGTTTGAGAACAGCATCTGCTTTTTCAGCTGTTAATTCATTTGTCCAAAGCGGACTGCCAGATACATATAGTTGATACGGCGACATGGTTTTCTCAATGGCAGTTGGTTCAGTAGTTAGCGCGCGATATTTTAGTTTTAGGCTGTGGAAAACTGTACTGAAGCTGTACGGTTGTTGGTTGAAGAATTCTTCGAGTTCCTGAATCGTTGGGTTTTTATAGGCTTTTATGTTGTCAAATTTGTAGCCCCATGCGTCTCGTTCGAGTTTGACTATATAACGATAGAACGGATCAGGCTTTTCGGGTTTTTTCAGTGGTACTAACAAATCAAAGGTGTTAAAATTTTGTCGCATTTTGGTTCCTCGTTTCATAATATTTCGTCTATGTTTAGATACGGACGGGAGCTCGTTAATCGTTGGTTGAGTAAATCCATTGCTTTGTCACAAACACTTTCGATGTCGAATTCTTCTTTTGATTGTTCACTTAAACTATAGGCGCGTAGTACATTGACGACGGCTATTCCGTTTAGTTTTTCTGTCCAGAACGGATTATTCGCTTGCCAAAGTTGTTGTCGGCTCATAGTTTTTTCGATAGCTGTCATTTCACGAATTAACGTTACGTATTTTAATTGAAGCGCTATGGTTTTGAAACTTTGTTCTAGTAATTCGATGTTTGCGAGAAACTTTTCAAGAACATCGAGTTTCGGCTTAGTTTGTTTTAGCAAGTAGTTTCCTACTTCAATCATTTCCCAATCGGTTTCGCAAGGTAGTAGTGGGATGTACTCGGGATATTTTTCTGCGATAAGTTTTCGTACGCTTGGTTCGCTGTGTTGCACCCAATCTTGGTAGTTCGATTTAAAATGACCACCGCGTACGTATGCACATTGAAGGATTTCTTTGTTGTTACCTAGTGCGTTTTGTACGATATTGTTATCAATAGCAATGCTGTTTAAAATTTTGTTTAAGTTTGTTTGCATGGCGGCTAGTCCTTACTTCATTTTGTAAAGTGAATATGCGGCCATTACGATGAGGGGTACGAATGCTACAGCGGCACCAATTCCTTCTCGCGAACTAGGGTCTGTGATAGCAATGTATCCGGTGATTCCGGCAGCGATAATAATTAAAAGTGCCACTGTGATAGCAGTGATGAGAATGAGTTTTTCTTTTAGTTGTTGTGACATATTGTTAGTTCCTTTCTAATCTTTGTAAGTTCGTCCGTATTTGTCTGTGTACGATGTTCGTACTTGAATAGTTTTGAGCGCGTCGTTGAAATTTTTTTCGGTTCTTGGTTTGTCTTGGAGTTGTTTGAGAATGCTTTCAATAGTGATTGCATTGTCATTATGAGCCCAAAGTGGATTATCGGATGCATAAAGTTGCGCCTGAGTCATTGTTTTCTCAATAGTTGATGGCACTGTTGTGAGCGCTTCGTATTTGAGTTGTAATGCTTGATACCGGAACGTTTCTTCTGTATCGCCATATTCTTTTTCGGCTTCAAGATAAGCTTTTAAAATGTCTAGGTCAATTTCCTCATTATTTTTCATCACTAATGTACGTTTGATTCTTTGTCGGTCTTCATCGTTAGTCAACTTCATATTTCCGAGACGAAGTTCTTCGTTGATATTGATTTTACTGACCATTCCGAGCATGTATTCGTGTGAGATCATATTAGTTCCTTTCTATTTAGCACTATTTGCTTTGTTAACAAATTCTAGCCACGCCGCTGTTTCTTCAAGTATACTGTTGAGGCTTTCTTCAGTTTTTGGTTTGTCTTGTAATTGTATCATAATCCGACGAATTCTATTGGCTGTATAACCATGTGCCCAAAGAGGGTTGTTTGAAGCATAGAGTTGCGCGGGCGTCATTGTTTTTTCGACTGTAGTTGGAACTGTTGTTAGTGCTTCGTATTTAAGTTTTAACGCAGAATATACGAATAATTCGTCGATTTCTTCGATATCACCGTATTCTTTTTCGGCTTCGAGATAAGCTTTTAAGATATCTAGTTCAATTTCGTCATTAGTTTGTAATTCAAGTTCGCCTCTGACAACATCTCGGTCTTCGTCGTTGTCTAAACGCTTAAGTCCAAGGCGAAGGTCTTTTTCAATGATATTTTGACGAATATATCGGTCTTCGTCGTTGATGAAGTAATCATAGAAGTAGCCGTTGTCAACTAAGGCTTGACGGACACCTGCGCGGGGATGATGTTTCCAGTTGTTGTAACGCTCTTTAAGTAATCCATCGTTGATGATGTCGACGATTGTATTGTAGCCGTCCATTTCAGCGACTCGGTCTGTTTCGATGCCGTTTTTGGCTAAGATATAGCGTTGTTCTCGTTGGTCTTTGTTGTATTGGTCTTTAAAATATGGTTCGAAATCGGTGATTTCTCCTGTGAGAACTTGACATTCAAATTCGTTTAAGTTCATGTTGGTTCCTTTCTAGTTTATTGTTCGATTATTAATAAGGTCAAGTACAATATTGAAGTTTTCTTCCGTTTTTGGCTTATTTTCCAGCACTTCGAGAATATTGCTAATTTCTTCTGTTGTGTAATTATATGCCCAGAGTGGATTATCTGATGCATATAGTTGTGCAGGAGTCATCGTTTTCTCAATAGTAGTTGGCACCATTGTCAGTGCTTCATACTTGATTTTTAGAGCCTGATAAGATATTGACTCTATATCCCCATAGTTTTCGTCAATGTCAAGATAAGCTTTTATGATTGTTATTTCTTTTTTTAGGTCCATTTCAGTTCCTTCTTATGTTGTGCGTCCAATGTTTCCGTATTCATCGAACATCATTTTATCGTTATTTTTGTTGTTATTGATGATGGCGAGTGCTCTATTGAAACTTTCTTCCGTTTGTGGCTCACTATCGAGCTTTTCTAGAATGCGTTTGATTTTGATTCCATTATATCCATTTGTCCATAGCGGACTACCTGAAGTATATAACTGTGCCGGGGACATGGTCTTCTCGATAATTGTTGGCATGGTTGTGAGCGCTTCGTACTTGAGCTTTAACGCCGAATATCGAATGTTCACGGTAGTGTTGCCGTATTTTTCTGTAGCGTCGAGGTAAGCTTTTAAAAGGTTTAAATCAATTTCTTTATTCGTCTGCGATTCTAGTTTATATCCTAGTATGGCTCGTTGAGTTTTATCGGCTAAGTCCATTTTGATTCCTTTTCAGTTGGCTTTTATTGTAGCAATTAATTACGTAATTGAATGCTTTTTCTGTGAAAGGCATTTCTGCTAATTCGAGTAAGATGTGTCGAACATCATTAGCAGTGAAGCCTGTTGCCCACAATGGATTTTCTAACATGTATAGTTGTGCGGGTCTCATTGTTTTTTCTATGAGTTGGGGTGTAGTTGTTGATGCACGATATTTTAAGGATAAAGCTTGATATCCGACGAGTTCTTCTGTTGGCGTATGATTCTTTTTGTGATAATCTAGATATTTTTTTACGATGTTTAAATCAGATATGTTCTCAAATTTTAATAATAATTCTTCAGTAAACATATAGGATTTGTCAAAATGATCCATTTGTTTAAGCCCATATTTTAAATCTTTCTGAATTTTACGTTCAAATTCCGTTAAGTCCATTGACCCATCCCTTTCATTTAATACATACCTTCTAGTTCTTCGTCTGTGTCATAAATTTCACGTTTTAATTCATCCGTAGTTTGTTTAAGTTCATCTGCGTTACACCAATCATAACTTCTTAGTGTAATATCAACAATACCATCGTTTTCCGATTTCACTATGATGCCAACACTATTGACTGACATATGGCAAGTATCCTTGTTGTGGTGAATGCAAAGCGTTGCTGTGAGTTCACACTGTCGACCTGAATAATCCAAAGCAAAGTTGACGTTGGCGTAATTGTATTTGAATTTAATGCTGTATTCATCGAATCGTACGTATTCGAAGTCGTCAACGTCCAATTTGACAAAGGCATCGTAGACAGGAATACATTTGATATGTCGTTTGGTTTGTTTAATGAGAAAATCGAGAGATGTACGTTGTTCACGGGCTCGGTCGTACACATAGTTATCTCGTGTGTCAATTAGTTGGATAACGTAACCTGAATTCCGCGTGTTTTTGAGGGACAAGGTGAAGGGAACTTGCTTTACACGGGTTTCCTTGTTGAATTGTTGTACTAATGATTTTAACTGTTCTTCGGGCGTTTGATGTTCGATTTCTTCGCGTTCGACAGCTGATAATTGGGTTGTAATTTGCGATTGCAAAGCCTCAAGTTCTTCTTTGGTTAGTTTTGAAATGTCCATTTGCGCTTTCCTTTCTTCTAAAATTTTCGCAGTTCGAGAATTCCTGCTGCACTGTTAATGACAAGTTTAATCTGTTTTCCGGTTAAATTCAGTGCCCAGAGTGGGTTTTGTGTTGCGAATAATTGCATTGGCGTCATTGTTTTCTCAATGACAGTTGGTGTGATTTGCATGGCTTTGTATTTTAGCTCGAGTGAACTATCGTCGTCATCGTCATCTTTTGTTTCAAAATATTTCTCAATTACGTTGAACGGAATATCTTTAGCGTCCATGAGTGCATCGTAAACGAGGTGTCGGTAGTCTTCCATCATGACAGCGTCTTCTAGCAGTGTATAGTTAAGGTTGTGTTTTATAACTTCAGATAGAATTTCTTCGTCATCGGACTCGAACAGGATGTTAAGACAATATCCATTTTCAGCTAATAATAGTTGAATCCAATTGTCATAGTTGTCGGGGTCATCTGATTGAGCCCATTCGGGGTAGAGTTCTTGAGCGACACCGTATTCGATGCAAATTTGTTTGCGGTTACGATTTTCGTGAAAGGTGCCGTTTTCGACGTATGGTCGGTAGTCTGTGATTTGACCGTTGATGATGGCTTGTTCAAATTCGAATAAGTCCATTTATTGATTCCTTTCATCGAGTTTTTCGCGTATGATGGACGCATATACGATTTTTAATTGTTCTTTTGTTTCGAATATTATCTTAACACAATCGTCCATTTGTTTATATGCCGGTTCTAATGCGTCATAACTGCTAATAATATCATAAACTTCGATAGCGGTGCACGACAACGCCCACAGCGGACTTTGAATTTCGAATAACTGATACGGCGCCATTGTTTTTTCGATAGCTGTTGGTACGGTTGTTAGTGCCTGATGTTTTATGCGAAGCGCTTGAATTTCATTTTGTACGAATGTTTCTTTTAGTTCAGATTTTTTGACGGTTTCTAAGAAGGTGCTCAGTACTTCCAAGTCTGGATTGTTTTCACGTACTAAATTATATCGAATATTGTAGCGATCATTATGATTGTGCATGCGTTTGAGACTTTGTTTTGGATATTGGCGGATAACTTCTCGACGTACATCAGGCGATTTGTCATTTATATATAAATCTGGATAGTATCCTTTTTCGGCTAACGCGTAACGAACTTTGTAGTTGTGATGGTTTTTCCAATCATCGTAACGTTCAGTTTCGAGACCTTGGTTGATTAAGTTAATGATGACTTGATTGCCGTCACGTTTGATAATGCGATCTACTTCGATGCTGTTTTCGGCTAGTATTGTGCGATGCATATCAAATTTTTGTTTATGCATATAAGGCTCGAAGTCGGTTATTTCGCCATTTTTAACCGCTTCTTGGAATTCGAATAAGTTCATACTATTTCCTTTCGTTTAAGATTTGTTGCACCAATATCGCATCTCTTGGTGATGGCGCCTGAATAATATTATAGACTTGATATCCTGTGAAGACAGTTGTCCATAGTGGGTTTCCGGCTTCGAATAATTGCAATGGAGTCATCGTTTTCTCAATAAGAGTCGGAACAATGGTTCTGGCTTTTTGTTTGAGCTCGAGTGCTCGTAAGTCCCAGCTTCCGTCGTTACACTCAAGGAAGGTGTCGAGCAATTCGGCGTGTGGTTCGATTGCGTTCATCAGATTTTCCATAATGATGTCTTGATCGTATTCCATGACGTGGTCTTCAAAGGCATACTCAATATCTTTTTCGACAACTTCTCGGCGGACTTCTTTGTTTTCTGAACAGATTAGAATGTCTAAACATTGGTCCGCGTCGAGTAATAAATATTGCATGTCGTAGTCATCGGTAAAAACAAACTCGTTAGCCCAATCAGGATAGGCTTTTTTGTAAACATTGTTTTCGATACAAATTCGGCGCATTGTATGAATGTCGTCTTCGTCGTCAACTTGTTCGAAATAAAATTTGAAATCAGTGTTGACATCATTTATTTCGCCTGCGATGACGGCGTGTTCGAATTCTTGTAATTCTTCTGAGTCCATTGTTAGTTCCTTTCTTTTAAGTTTTTGATTACTAAATCTTCAAGTAATTTTGGTTGGAAAGTGTGTTCTTTTTCGTGGAATGTTTCAAATAAGACTTGAGTAAAATTCGTGTAACCTTGCTTAGTCACGTATTTATATGTCCACAAAATTTTAGAGATTTGGTTAGGTGTATAGGGTTTTACCCAAAGCGGACAATGAACGTCGAATAATTGTACTTCATTCATGGTTTTCTCAATGGTTGTTGGAATATGGTTTATTGCGTCGAGTTTTAATTGGAAGGCTATGTTGTTAACATTATCATTAAAGTCGTATTGGTATTTTCTTGCATATTGTTTTTCTTTATTAATATATGCGGATAAAATGTCAATATCGAATTCAACTAGATTAAACAGTTGGTTTTTAATAACGGCTAAGTCATTATCACTACGTATACGGGTCAAGGCTTTGCGGACATTGTTTTGGATAACGATTTCGCGTACGCTATTTTTAGGGTCGTTATAATAATGGTCTTCAAAATATCCAGTTCGCGCTAGTGCTTGGCGAATTGCTACGTTTGGATGATTTTTCCATTCTTTGTAGCGGTCAATATGAACTTTGTCTTTGATAAAACCAAGAATTGTTCCAGGTCCGTCCATTTTGATGATACGATTCACTTCGATGCCGTTCTTTGCGAGGATATAACGGATGTGATAATTAAGATCTTCGTCTTCGAAATATGGCTCGAAATCCGTGATTTCGCCTGCGAGGGCTTGGCGTTCAAATTCTTTTAAGTCCATGTTCGGTTCCTTTCTAGGTCACACTATCCATTTTGATAATTGACTTGACCATTTTATAAGTGGTAGGCTTTTTATATCGCATGTAACAAAATAGTTCGTAAATGGTGTGTTCTCGAGCCCATAATGGACTTCCTGTATCGAACAACTGTTCAGGTGACATTGTCTTTTCAATGGTTGTTGGCACGGTCGTCATGGCTTGATATTTGAGACGTATGGCTTTAAGTTTTGTCTCTCTATTAGTAATAAGCAATTGTTTGTTTTCGAGTGCTTTTTTGAGCATTTTGATATTAGGTTCTTTTTCGTAACAGTAGTTGATCCAGTCTGGTCGGTTAGTAATCATTCTGTCTCCTTTCGATGTCGATGTAATAGCATTCCTCGTGTAGTCCAATACTGTTCTTTATCGAGCAATTGATCGAAATACTTGAAGAAAGCGTCTGATTCTACTTGCGGATACAAGTCTTGAATGTTTTGAATATGTGTGATTGTTAAACCTACTACCCAAAATGGACTATTAGTTTGGAATAGTTGCGCCGGTGACATAGTTTTTTCAATCATGTTTGGCACGGTGGTTTTTGCGGCGTAATACAGGCGAATAGCGCGCAGTTTGTCTTTATTTACGCCTTTTGGTACTCTTGCGTCGAGAAATTCTTTGACGTATTTTAAGTCTGTTTTTGTGTTGATAATCGCACAAACAAATTCCCAGTGACGTTTTTTATTTCGAGCAAGTAGTTGGCTACAATATTCGTTGTGATGGCGCACGACGGCTTCACGAATCTTTGGATTTTTGTCGTTGATGAATGTTTCAGGGAAGATGCCCAGACAAGCTAACGCGTATCGAACGGCACCGTGTTCGTGCGTTTTCCATTCTTCATAGTGTTCTTTTGCATATTGATAGTCGATGAGTTTAGCAATAACCTCGGGTTCGTTTTTTGCGATGAGCGCCTCAATGTTTTCGCCTTTAGACGCCATTTGGATTCGTTGTTGCTTGTTGGTTTTCGCGAGCACGTCGTTTTGCATGTTTAGGCTTCCTTTCTATGGTTGAATTTTAAGTTCCATATTGATAAGTAGGCATGATCTTCGTCCAATTCTATTAGTTTTTTTAAATTTTCGAAAAAGATGTCGCTTTTGATGGTGTCGTATAAGTCTAGAATAGATTCGATACGTTTTAATGTTAAATTGTTTGCCCAAAACGGGCTTTGAGATTGAAACAATTGCAACAGTGACATTGTTTTTTCGATTGGGCTTGGTTGCGATGTTTTTGCCTTATACATAATGCGAATAGCTTGTAATTTACGTTGGTCTATGCCGTTAGGCACGGGTGCTTCAAGAACGATTTTAATGCAATCTGTATTCGTTGTTTCGTCGATTTGGTTGCATACGAAATTCCAATGATCTAAGCTATTAAGGGCTAACAGTTGTTTGCAATATTCTAGATCGGTTACCGCAAAGGCATGTTGGATTTCTGGATGTTCGCTTGTTTTCCACTCATCATAATGCTCAGTTGCAAGTCCTTTACTGATGAGTCCTGCAATGATTGGTGGATCGGCTTCGGTGATTAGTTCTTCGATGTGATCACCGCGAGATGCTATGTAAAGTTCTTGTTGTTTGGTTAGCATGAGGCTTCCTTTCTATGCAATATTATGTTCTTTACGGATTTCTTTTAATCGTCGATAGTCAATAGTGCCATACTTAGTTATTGTTTTGTTGATGATTGGAACAATCACGTCAGGTGCGCCTATATTTTTTAGTCTATTATATTCGGCTAAAATGGTTTTGATTGAAATTGGTCGTAATCCTTTTGTCCATAACGGACTGTTACATAGAAACAACTGAGCCCGAGTCATGGTTTTCTCAATCGGACTCGGCTCTTTTGACATTCCATCAAGTTTTAGTTGTAAAACCGACATATATAAGTTATAGACTTTTTGTTGTGACGTTTCTGTGTCAGAAAATACCATTTGGAATGGTGCTTCTAGAAAATTTCGGAGTGCGCTGAGTTGCGGGTTTGCGATTTCGCCTAATCGTTTATATAAATATTTCCATGTTTCACGCGACATATTGTTTGTTTTAGGTTTTGTTTCGATGATTTTCATGTGGTTCCTTTTAGCGATATAGTTCGTTTAGTTTTGTGTAGTTGACCGTTCCATCGAAACCAATTATGTCGTTGAGCACATAAGCTATATGATGACCTTGAGCATAGTTTTTTAACCAGTGAACAGCGTCAATAATTTCGATTACAGAAAGAGGTTTAACCGCGATTGTCCATAATGGGTTCTTTGTGATGAATAATTGATAGCGAGACATAGTTTTTTCGATTGGACTAGGTTCTTTTGAGATCGCTTTTAGTTTTAAACGCAACGCATCCATGTATTTGTAATGATACTGTTCTTGTTCCGGTTTAGAAAATACTTTTTTGAACGGTTCGTCTAACAGCATTTGTATGACTTCTGGATCAGGGTTCGCGACAGATTTCAATGTGTCATAGAGCGTTTCCCATTCGTTAACGATTAAGCCTTGCTTTTTACGATATTTCGCATACGAATGATCGCGCTTGATGACGGCGATTCGAACGCTTGGATAGAAGTCGTTGATGAGTTCGTCTAGGAAGTAGCCCTTATTAGCTAACTCAGCACGAATGTTTTGATTTCCATGTTTAAGGGCTTCTTCGTAGATGCTCGGATCTTGATTTTCTTTAATTTCGATTGGTCGCATTTGTTTTCCTTTCTATTGAAATGGTCCGCTCGGTGGTACTTGCACAGTACCTTTTTTACGTGGTTTGTCAGGAATGACCATGTGGTGCGACATGACCATGGATGGATATTGGTTATTGCTGTGGATATTTCCGACGAGACCTGCATTTGCGGAAATGTTTTGCAATATAATATTTGGAATAACATAGGTTTCCATAAAATTGATAATGGACGCACCTGTTGGCAGTTCAAATGTATTTGCAAAGTAATAGCTCAATTGCTCAATGCTGTATTCCGCACACCACAACGGACAGTTAGCTTCATATAACTGTGCCGGCGTCATTGTTTTTTCAATTGTAGTTGGAACGTGTGTTATGGCGCGATATTTGAGATCTAATGCTTGTAATTCATCTTTCGTGCCAACAGGCGCCTTGTGGAAGTCCACAAGGCGCTTTAAGTCGTTTATATCAGGATGCGTTTGCGACTTGACTTCTTCGAAGAGATCCGTCGCTTGCGGGATAGTGAGGTGGTTTTTGAAGAATTTATTTAGAAACATCTTATGACACCTTGATCTCTGCGGCTGAGAGTGCTTTGTTCATGAATTCAACGAACGATTTATTATAGGTCTCGTCTCCGAAGTAGAAGAGTCCTGCAATACAGTCGTCTTTTACATGGGCTGCGTTAGATGCGTTTAAGTCCGCAACGAAGAAGTCTCGTGTAATCGCATAACCGACGTTGGTTTTGGCATCGTCAGACTTCATAGTTTCCCAGAAGGCGATGAAGTTTGCGACGTGTTGCGGTGTGAATTTCACATTACGTTCTTTCATTTCAGCGAGCCATGAGTCAACGGTAATGATTTGTTTTTGTAGAGTGTTGTTTGCGAATTGATTAATGAGTTTTTGAGGAACTGGTTTGTTTGTCATAACTTTTGACAATGGAATGGATTCGATTGAGTCCCAAATCATTGTAGCGAACAAAGGTCCAGCATCGTAGCCGATTTGGTCGCTGATAATGCCCGCGATAAAGGCGCGATCGTCGTTAGATGGATCGTCGAACAAGCCTTGAGCTTCCATGTCTTTCAACATGTCTGACAATTGTTCCCAACCTTTAGGTGTACGAACACGAACGTCGTCGACAGATTGTCCGTAGAAGTAAGCAATGTTTTTAGCGTCTTCTAAGAAACGAATGACGTATTCATGAATGTTATTTTCTTTTGCCCATTTGAGCCAGTCGAGGCGGTCTTCTTTCATATAGATGAAGTGGAAACGAGTCAAGTGAGCGGGGTCCATTTCGGTTGCGATGTAGTCAGTGTCTTCGTAACCTTTCATTGTGCTAGATGGGTTCATTGCTGCGACGAAGCGTACGTTTTTGCCAAATTTTTGACCTTGAATTTGACGTTCGTTTAGGACAGTCATCCATTCTGAAAGGACAGGGATTTGTGCACGAGCTAATTCATCACACATAACCAGATAGTCTTTATTGGGATTGTCGAGAATTTCTTGGAATTTATGATGGAGTGCATATTGCACGAGTGTTTGTCCTGCATTGATGTGAGGTACTGGGAGAGCATTATCCCCTTGGTTTTGTTGCGCCATGTTGAAGTAGACGAGTTCGGCACCGAGTTCTTTAGCAACTTGTTTTACAATTGCTGTTTTACCGATACCTGTCGGTCCGACGAGACATGGTACGATTTGAGGATTGCGACCAGCCATGTGGAATTTTAGTTTGCGAATAGCCATTGAGTTGTTGTCCATGAAAATTTATTCTCCTTTTTCTTTAGATTTAATTCGAATGATTTTATTGCGGTTATTTTGAACGAACAATTCGTTGTCGTCCGTTAATAACCATGTATAGTTTTTATAACCATGGGTCTTGATAGATGATTCAACACCGCCGTCGGTAAAGATGAAAATTTGAGTTTCACGTGGAAACTTGTTTTCTTTTAAGTAGTCGAATACCGATTGGACGGTAGTTCCTCCGCAACCGTAACGTGTAAAGTCGACTTTCTTCGGATTTACGCCTTCGATTTCATTGACGTTGACGATGTCGGAGTCGAATTGAATGTGGGTGACCGGCATGTGGAGTCGTTTGATGATTTGATAGAGTTCATTCATGAAGACTTCTGTTTCTTTTTTTGAAACTGAACCTGATACGTCATGCGCGAATACAATTGGCATGACTTGATCGGATAGCATACCTTGACGGTGCAATGCCATTGGGTCACGACGATAGAGGCGATTTGGTGATGGGCGTTGACTGGTGATGTGACGACCCATCTTTTTTTGCACCTCGTTTTGCCATTTTACTTGAGGTGGTTTATTGAGGTTTTTAATAGCATTTTCGATATGTGCACTTAAAGAGCCACGACCTTTTGCTTGAGTAGCTGCGTTTTCGAATACTGTTTTAATCGTAACATCAACAGGGATATAGTTTCCGTTTTTACCGACTTCAGCTTCGTGCCAGTGTTTAGCTGAACACATACCTGGTGATTGTTTTTGTTCACCGTTTTCACTATCTGATTTTTGATTGCCTTTTTTCGGTTGTTTGCGCTTGTTGGGTGGCATCTTTTGATTGAGTAGTTCGTAATAATAGAGTGAACCTGCTTTTTCTTTAACCGTGTGTTCTGGCATGTTGCATAGTTGCGCGATGTATTCTCGAGAGATCCAATGTTTATGTGGTTTTTCGAGATGTTGGTTGATTTCGCAGTCGGCGGCAAGATTTGACATGTAATTGTCTAAGTTTTTGTGAACGTTCAAGTGGTTAAAGAGCAAGTGATATCCTTCATGGCGCAAACCTTCTAACATGGTTTCAACGGTATAATCGTCTTCGATTTTTTTAGGGTTGAATAAAAGGGTTAGTTGGTTGTTACGGTAAGTAACCGCGTACATGGCGTCGAGTTCGAAGTCGACGACTTTAGCGATAAAGTTAAAAGTATATCCCCAAAAGTTGTCATCTTTTTGTTGGGGTACTCTGTTAGAGACTTTGTCGTTGTCGGTTAAGGCATTCGCCATGCGGACGAGGATATTGACCAAATGCTCAATAAATTGTAGCGCATGATCGTAGTTCCCGCTTTTTAGAACGTCTAGTTCGTATTCGATTTGAGATTGCATTTGGTCAAATCCTTTCTAGTTTGTAATGTCTGTTTTATTGATTTTATAATAATTCGAGTTATATTCGACGAGATAACCGTCTTTTAATTCTTTTTCGATTGATAAGTCAGCTGAGTCTAAGAAAGCGCTGTTGCTTTTTAGAATGATATGGTTGTCTTGCTTGGTGACTGAATATGGATGCAGCTTGGGGGCGAGAGCTAGAGCATAGGTTATAATGATTAGAAATAATAATAATCCAGCTGAGAATGTGATTAAGAAACAGTTTTCTAGTTTGTCGGAGATATGTTTGTCTTTGCGTTTGATAATTAGAATTGTGAGTAAGATCATAGCTATTGCAATGGGGGTGTATACAATAATTTGTAACAATAGCGGAACCGTTATTAATTGTTGATATAGTTTTGACATTTTGACACCTTTCTAATTGTTTTTCTTGAAAATTAATGTAATGACCAATGTGTCGGTACGCGTATATCGGCTATATGGAATGAGGCCGGTTGTGTCTGTTGAAATAAGATAGTAATTATGTTCAGTCATTGTTTTATCAGCTGATTTGATAAATTTAATAATTACACCAGGCATATCAGATACTTCATCTTGTGAGACATCTATAGCTTCGGTAATAATAATCGTTTCTTTATTTTCTTTAATTTCTTTTTTTGTGACATCAGATAGGCTGTATGTTTTTGTTGGAGTGATTCTCGTAATACTTGATTCGCCGCCTTCGTTTGTTGAAAAATCTGATGTACAGGCTGTCAAGATGATTACTGTTGTGAATAATGCAATTAAAATACGTAAAGTTTTCATTGTGTCCCTCTTATGATTTAATTTCAAATTTGATGTTGTGTTCTTTCAAAAAGTCGATAAACCATTGTGGCGCATCTTTTTGATAACGAACGAAGAAGTGTTCAATCGTTACTTTTTTGAGTTCGTCTGTGAATTTTTGAGGGACGTAGTAGATGCCTGTTTGTAAGAATTGGATTAGGCGATAGTCCATCCATGACAAACGTTTTAGTTTTTTAGCACTAAGGTTTTCTAATTCGAATGATTGTAGAGTTCCCTCAAGACGTTGATCATAAATATATCCGCCTATTGGGGCTTGTGGTAGTTTGCCGAAATATTTAATTTCGTCGTCGAACACATAAGCATCAACGTAGTCGTAGCTTGATGTGATTGCTTGAATTTGTTTGTATGCGGGATTTTCGAGGGTATCTTTAATGAAGATTACTTTCATGATATTTTTCCTTTCTAGTCTATAAGAGCTGTCCGATAGGACTTGGTGTTTTATTTTGAGTAGGATGTTTACATTTTTTTTATAAGTATATTCGCAAGTTTCTGAAGGGTAAAATTTGTATTTTGGCATTAATTATGATATAATGTTTATGATAATTAAAAGAATGGATGGTATCTTTATGCGGGTACAAACGCCGAGCTATGTGATTTCAGTGAAACTTCATTTACCGGAACAGATTAAAAACCGTTTAGAAAAAAGTTTTCGTATCTCAAACAGTGTTTACAATGAAGGAATAAGTCTTGGTCTCAAACGTTTTGAAGCAATGAAGCGAAACCCATATTATCAAGAACTTTTAACAGCACGGCGTCTTGCTAAGGCTGGAATTGACAAATTAAAAAAAGCTAAGAAAAAGACGAAAGGTTTGGTTCAAGAAGTTAAACTTTATGATAAAGCTCTTTTTGAATTAAGAAAAGCGTATGGTTTGACAGAATTTGATTTATCGGCTTATTTTTGTCAACAACGACGAAAACCGGGTTCATCTTATCAACAATTAGCGGCTTGTGAAATCCAAGTTATTGCAAAACAAGCAATGAAAACCTTAGAAAAAGTTCTTTTCTATAAAATTAAACCACACAAAACACGGTTTAGAAGTAAGTTCGATTTAGATGCTAGTTATCAAAACAACGCTAATAAGCAAGCAACACGTTTAGTGCCTTCGAGTAAAAAAGATATTGCTTATCGACTTTATATTCATAAAAAATCAACCTTTGTGGATATTCCGGTCAAAGCTTTTAATGACTATCAACAAATAAGTTTGTCACGTAGTGAGAAAATCAAATATGTCCAAATCGTTCGAAAAAGCATTCGCGGAAAAAAGGTTTATTACCTACAGATTGTCTGTCAGGGATTTCCGCCATCAAAGGTGACTAAAGGAGACAGTGTGGTTGGAATCGACCCGGGTGTTTCAACGGTTGCATTCGTTTCTCAAAAAGAAGTCGCCTTAGTTGATTTAGTGCCGAAAAATATCATGCAGCGGGAAAAGCTCTTGAAGAGAATTGACCAGAAAATCGAATGTAGTCGACGAGTCAATAACTCTGAATGCTATACTGAAAATGGAACTGTCAAAAAAGGCGCTCGATTCAAACGTCCGTCAAACCGACAACTGCGTTTACAAAATCGTAGATGTAAAACGTATCGTTCTTTATCTGAAGAACGTAAAAAACTCCAAGGGCGACTCGTCAATCGATTGGTGTCACAAGCATCGATTATTAAAATTGAAGACTTGAATATTAAAGGACTTCAAAAACGAAGTCGAGACATCCGTATTAATCCAAAGACCAATCGACCTTTTAGTAAAAAGCGTTACGGAAAAGCTATTTTCAGGGCTGCCCCAAGCGTCTTCAGAACCGCTCTTGAAACAAGAGCATTACAATTAGGCATTGATTTTGAAATAATTTCGCCTAAAGAGGTGAAACCAAGCCAATACAACCACATTACTCAAACCTTTGATAAAAAACCACTTTCCACTCGCGTGTATGACCTGTCAGAACAATACACAGGTGTACAGCGCGATCTCTATTCGGCCTTTCTTATCGGACATATTGAGAAGGGTCGCTACCAACAAAAACAACTAGAACAGGACTTTCCTGCTTTCTATGACCAAATGAAGGACTTCCTTCAACAACCAATCAAAACCAAGCGGTTAGCTTGGTATCTAAACTAAAACTCATTGTCAAGGACAAGACCTTAACCCCGAGGGACTGACGCTCCTTCGTTACTGCACAAGACAAAGCCTCTTCTTTCTACGCAGTATAAAGAGGTTTTGAGGCGGACGATATATGTTTCGACGTGTGTCTTCCATCTTGTGAAACATCCAATGCTCAGACACATACTGAGATCAGGTCTTTACCTGAAGCAAGTCATTGCTCTTTAGCAGTCGCCTTTGACTTATCATTAAGTTAAAGACGAGAACTGAGCGCGTTTACCATGTGGTAAACGGGAATCCCGGAGTTGAAACTTCGGGAAGACGTCAATCAAAAGAAAAAACGGACAGAGCTTGGCTCTGTCGCTATGTAGATGTTGTTTTGCCATATTCGTAAGAATATGCTAGAATAGAATACGATTAAGAAAAAACTAGAAAGAAATACGCATATGAAATCTAAAAAGATATCTATATTGATGCTCGGTTTACTCATGGCACCGATGCTTCTTCAGAGTGCCTCGTCAGCGAAAGCCGATGACGAACCCGCAATTGTACACACTGAAAAGAGCGCTGTGTCGAGTCTCGTAGAAGAAGGTCAATATTTCGGTCCGACACCGGCACGCAATAGGTCGTCTAAGAACATCCTGGATGACCTCCCTAAAGACAATCCGTTTAAGTACGTCCACGGTGACGGTAGCGACCTTCGTCCAATGGCACCGGATGCGTACGGTCGCGCGGCAACTGTACAGTTGTATATGCGACACGCGGACGGTCAATATACAGTGGGCACGGGAGCGTTCGTCGGTAACCGCACGATTTTGACCGTTGGACATAATTTCTTGAAATCAGGTCTTGATAATACAACCAACGATATTACGGACGTGTGGTTTGTTGTCGGATCAAATTCGGCTTTCAAATTCGAAGGACCTAAAGGTAATTATCGAATCGTTCCAACAAGCGGAACAATGTATCATGTTGATAAGAGTCAGTTGCGATTCTTCAATCAACAAGGTTATTCAAGTAATCTGTCCGATCGTAAGGATAAGGTACTCTGGGAGAACGATGTGGCCGCGATTCAGATTAAGGATCCGTTCCCAATCCTGGCGAAGAAACAGGGGTTAAAAAACGATGAAGTGCTCCGTATCGCACCGCTTGACGAACTCTTGCAATTTAATAGCTCGCCCGTAAACACGCGGAACGTTGTTATTAATGGATATCCCGGCAATTTTACTCCCGGGACAAAAGAAGCCGGAACTCTTAAAAATGCTATTGTTGGTGGAGTTCAGTATCGTGCAGCGTCCGTGATTGCTAATAAGCCACCGTACATATCTAAGGGCGCGGATCTCGATTCCGGGTCTCTGTTCGAGTTTAAAAATACAGCGGTCGGCGGTATGAGTGGTTCATCAGTGCTCAATGAAAAAGGAAACGTTGTGGGAACGTATAATTTCTCTACAGGGGGTTCTACGCCAGACGGTGTGGCAGGTGGTGTTCTCTTTTCAAAAGCGCATCATACATGGATTACGAATCTCGTAAAAGAAAATACGGCTACTGGTTGGTATGACTTAGACGGTACGCGTTATTATTTGGGTGAAGACGGTAATATTGTTAAGAATAAGACGCTCGTAATTGATGGTCATATTTGGAACTTTGATGGAGAAGGTCGTCCAACTGATCAGGGTGAATACTTTGAAACAAAAGTCTTTGTAAAACGTGTTGATGAAAATGGTAAAGAAATTGAAGCTCGTCAGGAAGTTGGTAAAGCAACGGCTTTAAAAGATTTCGAATATGGTGGTGCTACTGAATATGTCAAACGTGATGCTGCTTTTAAAGAAGCATGGCTCTTGAAGACCGTTAATGGTTCAACTGATCGAAAAGCAACGATTAAAGCTGAAAAAGGAAAACCTGAAGTTGAAATCGTTGAAGTATATCAATCACGATGGGTTCCATTGCGTCGTACTTATTTGACGAAAGCGATTGAAGAAGTAAAAGCTCATGCAAAAGATCGTGAATCGAAGCTTCCGACAAAAGGTTTCGAAGCCTATGCTCCTGCTGAGTTAGCTGGTAAATTGAATACGGCTCAAAATAACTATAATAAGGCTCTTACGGATGCTGAAAATTTAGCAAAAGCGACTGATAAAGATGATCAGACTGCGAAACGTACTCAAAAAGTAATTGATGATGCGGAAAAAGCCTTGCGTGATAGCGATAAAGCCTTTGAGCCACTTCTTGCGGAATACGCTAAAGCTAAACAAGATGAACGTATTTCGGCTGTAGCTGTATTAGATGTTGCGGCTCAATATTTAGAAGATCACAAGGCTGAAAACACGAAATCGGTAAAAGTCGAAACGGTTAAACAATACAATGACGCAAAGGATGCTCTTCAAAAAGCAATCGATGCGCAGACTCAGTTCTTAGCGTCTAATAAATCGAATGATTTGTTCAAAACACTTGATTTGAAGAACGGAACGGATGCTATTAAGAAAGCGCAAGCTGATTTCGAGTCGGCTGTTGCTAAGGTTGCGAGTGAAAACGGTATGCTTGATACGTCAACTTTGACAAAATCGATTGCTGATTTGGATATGTTGACGGATAAAGTTTATAAGGGGTCGTTTACAGCGGAATCATTAAAGGCTTTCACTTCAACGAAACAAGCTATTTCTGATCGTGTGAAAGAAGCGCGTGAATTGATTTCGACAGGATTAACTAAAGATGATCAAGCTAAAGTTGATGATATGTTGAAACAATTAGCAAGTGCAAAAGAAGCGCATCTCGCAGCTATCGAAGCCTTAGTTCCAAGTGGACATAATCGAGTCGAGGATCCGAAACATCCAGAAGGCTCGACAGAACCTCGTAAAGTTGTTCCCGTTGTTGTCGTAAAAGAAAAAGTAGTAGAACCTGTGAAGCCGACGAAACCAGTGGAAACGAAGCCTTCTGAGCCTGTAACTCCGACGAAGCCCGTTGAAACGAAACCTTCTGAACCGATAACTCCAACGAAACCTGTTGAGACGAAACCTTCTGAGCCGACAACTCCGACGAAACCTGTTGAAACGAAACCATCGGCTCCGGTAACGACAGAAGAACCAACGAAGCCTGTTGCGCCTACGATTCCGTCTAAGCCGGTCGAAACAAAACCGTCTGAGCCTGTGGAAACTAAGCCGTCTGCGCCAGTAACGACAGAGGAACCTACAGTGCCTGCCAATCCGGTGATTCCTACAGTTCCGACTAAGCCTACTGATCAGAAATCAACGGAAGATAAACCTAAGGGCACGAATCCTGTAGATAAGCCAACTACAGAAGTTCCGACTAAGCAGACAGATCCGAAAGAATCTGATCCGAAAAACCCTGTAGAGAAATCTGATCCGAAAACTGTAGAGAAAAAAACTGATCCGAAAAACGGTTCGAAAACTTCTGATCCTAAGTCAGGCTCGAAAGAATCTGATCCTAAATCTGTTGGAACGGAAACTGATCCGAAGACCGGTTCAAAAGAATCTGATAAGAAGTCTGATCCAAAATTAACTGTAGAGGGTCCCTCTACAAAAGTCTTGCCGAAAACAAGTGAACGAGATCGTCGCCACAGTACCGTCGTCGGCGTACTCCTCGCTCTAGTTGGAGTCGGTGGCGTAGCATCTTATACGAAACTTCGCAAACGAGATGAGTAAGCGAGATTCGTAAAAGAGATTCTTAAAAAAGCACTCAATCGAGTGCTTTTTTAGTTGTCCTGTGAAGTTAATTTCGCTTTCGAGATTAATGGCAGAATTGTATGACTACAAATCAGTACAGGTTCTCGATTTGGGCGTTTGGCTTTGATCGTTACAGTGATTTCGTCAAGGCTGTTACGCTTCATGAACTGTTGACGATGTTCTGCTTTGTGCACGACGAAAACATCTTGGTAGTTGTCTTCAATAAAGAGATTTGTGAGTGTGTTCATGTCAAGTGCGTTCATGGCCGTGATTGCTTGATTGAAACTATCTTCGGTTCGATCCTTAAAGATTTTTTCGATCACGAGTTTATGCCATAAATAATCGCTGATAAAGTCGTAAAGTTTGAGCGCTAGGTAAACTGTGACGGCTGTTAAGAAGATCCGTTCGAGTTGTTCGATTGATTTGACTTCGCCGACGAGGACGAAGACGATGATTCCTATGATTCATTGAAAGAGAAGTGATATACAATTTCTTGCGCTTTGAAGTTTTTCGTTTAAGTTTGATCTTCGATTGAACGTTAAAAGGATGAGCATTATTAGTATAAACGTTACATTATAAGCGATGTCTGTTTGTTTGGGATTGTGGTAGTTTTGTGAAATTGAAAATAAGGGAACAGCTAAGACGGCGCATGTTGATAAAAATAATAGCCATCGTTGGATTATAGATGTTATTGTTAGAGCGTTATAGATTTTTGAAAATTTCGATTGAGTCATTGCTAGTAATTCCTTTGTTTTTCTTTATATTATATCACAAAAATATTAAATTCGCAAAAGAATTTCGCTCGACAATTGCTATATAAAATATTTATTGTGAAATAGTTTGAAGTATGGTATAATCGAATTTGTACAGTTAGACTGTAACTATAATTTACGGGGGACATTTAATGTTTCGAGATAATAAACGAGAAATCTTCGGATTTCGAAAGTATAAAGCCTACGGTTTAGCGAGTGCTGTGATCGCGGCTTTCTTTTTAATGGGTGGTGTTGCGAGCGCCGATGAGGTGACGTCTGCTTCGTCTTCTGATACGACTGCTCATGTAACAAATTCGCCAACTTCGGCGGATAGCTCTACAGTTGCTTCAAGCACGAATAACTCTACAGTTGCGTCTGGTGAAGAAGTTTCTGCGAATAATGCTGTAGCGGAAAACACGGTTGCGAATACTGTAACTGAAACGCCTGCCACGAATACGGCTACGGAAACGCCAGTTGTTGCGTCAGGAGATGCTGTTTCTAATAGTGAACAATCTGCGAATGCGAGTGATGCGGTTCCTGCAACTAATAGTGAAACAGCAATAAATGAATCGTCTTCGAATAAAACGATTACAGCAACATTAACGGTTCCTGCTGATCGAACAGTGAAGGCTAGTTCATCTATTGATGATGCACGTCTTTTAGATAAATCTAAAGAACAAGTCATTAATCTGAACGTTTCTGGTGAAGGTTCTCTTCCGGCGAAGAGTCGCATCGAGATTGAAGTTACAACGGATATTGATCGCGGTCAAGAAAAAGTGTTGGATAACAATTTAGCTGCGTCATCTTCGACTAAAATCGTCGATGATAATAATGGTAAAGTTTATAAATCAGTGATTGATATTTCAGGATTTAAGGCAGGTCTTCAAAAAGAGATGATTGTGTCACCAAATAGTTTACTTGGTGAAGAAGTGTCTATTAGTCCGATGCATCGGTTTACGACTTATAATTTGTATGTTGGTGATGAATTAATTTCAACTCAAAAGGTTACGGAAACGTTTGTTCCAGCTCCGCCTACGCTTAAACTTGAGGCAATTGAAAATCGTCTGACGATTGAACGGAAATCAGATGGTCAGGTTCTCGAATCATTCAATAAAGATAAGTCTGAACTAACAGTAAATTCTAGAAATTTGAACAGCGTTTATAAGTTTGAATTGCAAGATAAATCTGCTAGACTTGTTGATCCGACTGGACGTATCGACTATGAACGGTTTAGAGATGAGGCAACTAATTCTTATTTGGTTAACTATTCAGTGTTACGTCAGAATTTTGATTCGAATAATCATCTTTCAATTGCTGTAGATACGCGTGCGATGGCCGAACAAGCTTATACTGCATCGAATGAGACGCGATATGTTGATACGAATTTGTCGGTCACGATGTATTATTCAGATCAAGCTATCTCTGATACGACGGATCTATCTTTACTTAAAAGAGTGAGCACGAATAATCAGGTTCGTACAGTTATTGAGGAAAAAATTTCAAATAAAGGTGTGTTGCGGGCTGATCTTACTTTGCATAACAAAGAAGTGAATGTTTTAGGCACCGTCAATGATAATTGGGTTACTGCGTCAGTTGCGCCGCCATCAGATGGTAAGTTTTATGATGATACAAGTCTACCTGAATTAGTTTTAAAATTGAATCTTGATGATAAAAAACTTAAGCCTAAATCAGTAGATATGCGTTTTAACGATTCTATTGATGGTAAGGTTTTAACAGGAACGTATGAGGTTGAAGTGTTTGATGCTGATACTGGTGAAAAACTTGGTGTGATTTCATACGAAAAGGGTCATTCGAGATATAAGTCTATTGGAACGCTTAGTGGTGTTCAATCTTTTAGATTTAAGCCATCAACACCGATTAATGTTGGTCGAAATCTTTCATCGATGATTAGTTCTGTCAATTATTCTGTTTATTTCGCATCCGATATCAATGATGCTTTATCATGGAAATCCGAGTTGGATTATTCGAATGTTAAAGAGGATCGTACTCGATATGAGCTTCAGTTATTGAATGATGATGGATCTGTTGCTGCTCAAACAGCTACTACGCTGACGATTTTGAATAAACCAGTTGTCGCTAAATTGTATAATAATGGTCAATCTGTTTTTGTGCCGAGTAATGATGTGTATAGTAGATTGAAAGTTCCATTCGAACTTGTAAATGCTAATTACAAATTACTTGGTAAATTGTATGATGTTTCAGTTGATGAGTCAGCTCTTCGCGCTGCGTTCAAATCAGGTGGTAGTATTTCAACAGACGTAGTTGATGGAAACTATATTGACTCTACAGGTTCATTAGTGAAAGCAATTAATCCAGAATGGGGTTCGTCATTAGCGCCTGTTTATTCTATTACTTATGGCGGTTATCTCAAACCTGGTAATCACGTGTATCAAATTCCTATCACGTTAAAACCTAAGTATGATGTTGTTAAGACAGCTGATGCTAATAATGTTTTAAAAGATGGTGAAATTAAAGCGGTATATACGCTTGTTACTTATAGTGAATATACATCGATTGCTGAATCTTTATTTAAAACAACGGATTCATCGGGTGATAATGTTTATGTAAAAAATAAAGATTTAACAGCTGTGACAACTGTTGGTAACCTAACGCAATCCGATATGCCTCATTTAGAAGCAATGGCTTATATTCCAAAGTCTGGATTAGAGGGCTCTACTGCGGATACAACTCTTGGTGAAAAAGTTAAATCAGTTGATGGTTGGGATGTGCTTTATACAACTGATCCAATTTCAGGTTCTTATAAAGCAGATAGAAATTTGAATTATTCATCTGAAGTTGACGATTATTCTAAAGTTACTGCTGTCAAATTTGTTTCAAATCGAACTGTGAAAAAGGGTGATATTACTTCATTCGATGTTAAGTTAGACTATTCGAAAGAGCTTGGTGTTCAAGATTCTATTCGATATCGTTCTGTTTTGTTGACGGGTAACGATGAAGTCTTATCAACACCAGTCGTAGCTCGTGAAACAAAACCAGCGCCGACGACTATTAAAGAACTATTTAGACCTGATTTGACTGATTCTTTAACGAAGCGTTTGTATGAGTCATTAGTGTCTGAGGGTGCTTTATTTAGAAAGACTGATTCATTAGGCGGTGTTCAATTGTTTGATGAATCGTCAACGACTATTTCTAATTTTGAATCGTCAACGATTAAGTCTCTTGAGGCGCGTAATTTGAAAGAGCGTGGGGTTTATATCGATTTAAGTGACCAAATTGGTGTTTTCAAACATGATCATACGGATCATCGTAATTCGTCTGATTTAGATTCTCAGTTTGCAAATTATGATGCGAATAAAGATTTGAGTGTGACGAATACTGGTGAACAAGGTTCGAATGCGACGATTATTCATCACTATCGAGCAGCAAAAGGTAACATTATTGAACGTTTTGTAGATGAATCCGGAAATGAAATTAAGACTCCGGTTAATTCTGGTGAGAAGATTGCACGTTATGAGTATGCGTTTTATTCACATCCGGTTACGATTGAAACCGATCGAGCTACTTATGAGTACGCTCGGACTGAAGGTGATCAACCATATATTGTACCAGAAGGCACTACAACTGTGACTTATGTCTATCGTAAGACTGCTGATAAAATTACTTATGGTTCCGTCATCGCGACTTACAAAGACACAGACGGCAACGAACTCGCACCTCAAGAAAACGTGAAAACAGACGTTCCTGATGGTGAAGCTTATACTACTGTAGCTAAGACAATTCCGTCTAGTGAAGTCGTTGAGAAAACGCCTGAAGGTCTCACTAAACGTACGACTACAAGTTATGAGTTGACAGAAACGCCTACGAATGCAGAAGGTAATGTCGTTGGTGGTCAAACAATTACAGTTCCTTACGTGTATCGTAAGAATGTGACGGTTCAAACGTATGGTTCGGTTATTGCAACCTACAAAGACGAAGACGGTAACGAACTTGCAAGTACGGAAAAAGTCATCACGAACCAACCGGGTGGTACTTACTATGCGGCGGCAGATAAGCCTATTCAAGGTTCTGCTCAATCGAAAGTGACTCCTGAAGGACGCGTCGTTACGGTTACGACTTACGAATTGATTAAGACGCCTGATAACGAAACAGGTGACGTTGTCGGTGGTGAAATCATCGAAGTTCCTTACGTGTATCGTAAGAAAGTTGTCGAACGCTTAGTTCCTGGTAACACACCATTTGTAGAAATTCCTGAGTTGAAAGTAACTCGTTATCAAACTGAAGATGGTACGGATATTAAGGATTCATCTGAAGGCTTCGTAGATGCTCCGAATACAATTGATAAATATCAATTTACAGGTACTACGAATATGAACGAAGGAAACGACGTTCAAACGCATATTTACAAGTTGATTGAAACCGAAATTCCGGGTGATGCTCCTAAAGTTGACATCCCTGTTCTTAATGTAACACGCTATGTCAACGAAGAGGGAACTGAAATTAAAGACTCTGAAGAAGGTCTTATTCCAGCTCCGTCAATGATTGGTGAAAATTATCAATTCACAGGTCGTACGGAAACAACTGAAGACGGAAGCGTTCAAACGCACATCTATAAAGTGGTTGAGCATGAAGTTCCGGGAGATGCTCCTAAACGTATTCCAGAAGAACTTCAAATTACACTGCACGTTGATGAAGAAACTGGTAAAGAACTTGTCGATTACGATCCGGGATTGACTAGTCCGAAAGAAATTGAGCATTATACTTATACAGGTAAGACTACTCAAGAAGAAGGTATCCGTACTCATTACTACAATAAAGTAATCACGGAAATTCCGGGCGATGCACCATCTGTAGAAATTCCAGAGTTGAAAGTGACTCGTTATCAAACTGAAGATGGCGCAGACATTCAAGATTCTTCAGAAGGCTTCGTAGACGCACCTAAGACGATCGGTGATTATCAATTCACAGGTGTGACGAATATGAATGAAGGAAACGACGTTCAAACTCACATCTATTCTAAGATTGTCACTGAAGTACCGGGAGATGCACCTCAAGTTGATATTCCTGAGTTGACGATTACGCGTCACGTTGACCAAAAAGGTAAGGAATTGCTCCCAATCGAAGAAGGATCAAACGGACCACGTAAGACAATCGGCGACTACGAATACACCGGGCGCACAGATGTTGAAGGTGGCGTTACAACTCACGTCTACGCACCAATTCGTTACGAACTTCCGGGTGACGCGCCTCAATACGACATTCCTGAGTTGAAAGTAACTCGTCACGTAGACGAAAAAGGTAAAGAACTCATCGAAACCGAAAAAGGTAATCAACCGCCTCGTAAAACGATTGGTGATAATGAGTATACAGGACGTACTACTGAGAAAGACGGTATCACGACCCATGTATACACGCCAATTAAACATGAAGTTCCGGGTGATGCTCCAATCGTAGATGTTCCTGAATTGAAAGTAACTCGTTACGTCAACGAAAAAGGTGAGGAAATTAAAGAATCTGAAGCAGGATTCATTAATGCGCCTAAGACAATCGGTGAATACGAGTTTACTGGTAAGACTGAACTCAACGAAGGTAAAGATGTTCAAACACACATTTACAAACTTGTTGAGAAGCCAGTAACACCAACTCCTGATCCTAAGAAGCCTGAGACGCCAAGTCCTCGCACACCGGATCCTAAGACGCCGGAAACGCCTAAACCAGTTGAGATTCCTAAATCTAACGATTCTAAGCCAGTTGTGGCTGAATCAGTGGATCAACCTCAATTCGTGAAAAACGAACTTCCGAAGACTGGTGAAACGGCTAGTAATTTAGCGCTCGTAGGTGTGTCATTGCTGACAGCACTCGGTTTAATTGGATTCATTAAGCGTAAGCGCGAAGATTAAAAAAAGAAGCACTCAATCGAGTGCTTCTTTTAAATGGCGTTTAAAAACGTTTCTAAGACGTTCTATTCGATAGAGAGTTGGATTATACCACCTAATCCCCAAAATCGCTCAGAAGACTTCCTGTGAGCTCTTAGATCTATTCTGAGACAGTAGCAATAAAAAAAATAAAATTAATTCGAATCTTTTTCTTGACTTTAAGAAAATGATATGCTATAATATAAGAAAGTTAATGGGAAAGGTTGTGGAATATGGAAACTACACAAATTTACACGCCGGAATCGCTTGCGAAGTTGCTCAAGGAAATCGATTTGAAAGACCTCGCGAGACAGACCGACATCAAGTATGGCACTTTGAAGAATTACGCTTATGGGCAATCGAATATAGATAAGATGCCGATTTGGATGGCGCAACGGATTATTGATGCTCGTAATCGAGTAGATTTTTTCAATCGAATTGGGAATATTAGTGTGCCCGAAAATGTCTTTCAAATCTTGAAAGAAAAACTCGGCATTAGTCATCGTACGACTTACGATGAATACGTCTCAGCGCAGTTGTTGTTTGATAATTATACGACGTTTGGCTATTCTTCCGATGAGCCGTATTATTTCTTTTTACGCTTGCATGAATTGTCGAAAATCAATGTCGATTTGACACTGTTTAGCTTAAGTCCTGCGAAAAATATTCGATTTGTCTTTGTAGATGATCGCAAGAATTTTCAAGACTATAGCTTTGGTCAAGAGCAAATGTCTTTCGAGGACTTTAAGAAATTGACGGATCCGTATTCATTCTGGTCGCAGTCTATGTATAAAGTCATCGGAAAAGAAATCGGACGCCGAGTTTCTTATTACAAAGAGGGTGGATGGTTGCGTGACGGCATAGAATTGTCGAACTATCAGACTTGTGATTTTTCGTATATGCGTCCGTTTGATTTAGAAGATCGTTTTTGGACCGTCGTGACAGAGAACACTTATTCGATGTTTATCGAGTATAAGTTGCATCAATTTCTTGATCGAGGGGTCTTGAGCGATGCGCTAGACGTGACAACAGGCGCTGCGATTTTGGGGGAATGTTTGAAAGACTATAGTGTTTTTGATTTGATGCCTCTCTTCATGCTCGACAAAGAAAAAGTGAACGAATTCATTCGTGAGCGCATTAATGAAAAACGTTTAGACGATGCTTCTCAAAGGGATGCTCTCTTGAGTTTAGCCTTTAGCGCGTGGGACGTTTTCTCCGCTGATTGTGGCAAACACTTAGCGTGGTTCAAGGGCGAGCGTGATGGTGAATATTGGAAAGATGTTGAGCCCGTTGGTCGTGAAGTGATCTAAAAAAATAACTAATCAAATCAAAAACAAAAACGAAGTCGCAATTAATATCGTTTTTAAGGCAACCGAGTGCGACGTAGGTTAGACTTACGGCTTAAGCTTTTAAGTCGTCGCATTCAGCGGAATGCTGTCTGCGCGGATCAAAATAGTAATGAACACAAAACAATGGTTAGTTTATCGTGCGTGATACGCACGTGGATCGAAATAGAAGTGTAGAAAACAACATAAATTGTTTCACATTCGCACCCTTGTGGTGCGCGGATCTAAATATGATTAAACGGGCAATCAACAATAGCTAATTATCGTGCCTTTGGCGCGCGGATCGAAATAACGAGCGGTCAACAAAATGGAAAGGACGGTGCAATGGCACTAACTCTCAGAAAGTGGCAACAACAGGCTGTGAATCGCAGTCTGTTGAACTTGCCCGGAATATTCTTAGAAGCGGCTGGGGGTCGAGGTAAGACCCTGTGTGCGCTTGAGATTGCGCGTGCGAGAAACGCTCAATCTATCTTAATAGTTAATAAAAAGTTGTCGATTTTAGATGGTTGGAAAGAAGCTCTGAAGCATTATTCGTTTGCGGATGTTACGTGCATCACGGATAAGACTCTCAAAAATCGTCTCGCAAAAGGTGAAAAGTTCAACGTTGATATCTTCATTATCGATGAATGGCAAGACATGTGTTCCGATGCAAACTTAACAGCCTACAAAAAAGTGAAACGTAACTATACTATCGGTCTATCAGCGACACCGATTCGTCGTAAGGGAACAAACTTCTTCGGACTCGAGCAGACAGTCTTTGGACAGGCCAATCCTTCGAGTAAATGGGAATGGCAAACTTTCTGGGGTCGCATGGTCGCTGACCAGTGGACGCAGACAGGTCTTAAATGGTTAGACTTTCGCGATTACGAGAGCTACATCGCTCAACTGCCTAATTTCATGAGTTATGAAGAGATCGAAGCCATAGAAAACGCGGTCGAGAACAACGGACACGAGCTTCGGTTCCATAGAGTCTTGTTAGAAGATGCGAATCCAGAACTGATACGAATTTTTAACAAGTATAATCTTGTCCGTGTAAATGGACAGTCAGCTATGGCGAGACAAAGCTTCGGGCGAAACAGCTTCATGCGTTACTTACGACAAACAGGTGTAGAGGTAGACTTCCCGAAACTTCGCGCCGTGAATAGAGACACACCGACACTCTTGTACGTGGATAAGATGATTAATACAGCTCCCGGCGGACTCTTAATCGTTACGAAATCGGTTCAGATAGCGGAAATCATTAAAGAGCGCAATCCACAGATTGCGTTTTGGAGTGGCGACCGTCGCGATGACTCAGGAGAGCGCATAATGGTTGCGACACAGCAAGTGATGGGCGTGGGCGTAGACGGATTACAATCACGATTCAACGCGATATTGGTACTTGACCCAGTCCTCCCATCGAGCGGTGAATACAACGATTACAGGCAGCTCCTGTGGCGCGTGACAGGAAGTCGCCAACAACATGATGTGGTGGTGATTGAAACGTATTTTGAAGGAGACGTGCCGGATGAAGTGGCTTAAGTTATTCGTTTTTGTGATCTATTGCGTGCTCTTATATTTGGTTATGTACGTTTTTCCGCATGAGAAAGCTGTTCCGACACACAATCAAGTTCAATTTCTGTCAATAGGCTCTATCGTGGTTTTCGTGATAGTTGTTGTCGCGATAGTGATTTGGGAACGACGTGGTAGCTGTACGGATGGGTCGTATAAGAAGAAGTCTAAAACGTAAACTTAAAAAAAATTGTTGGAGTCTATAATTTATATTATATAAAACGGCATGGTCTTAAAATGTGCCTAAAAACAGTGAATTATTTTGTCTCCATTTGAACTTTATGTTATAATTAGTTCAATATTAAAAAAAGAAGGAAAAATCATGAACGTATTAGAATTATTTGCAGGTGTTGGTGGTTTTCGAGTTGGTCTTGAAAACGCTGATAAGGATTTCTTTAAAACTAAATGGGCTAATCAGTGGGAGCCTTCTCGGAAATCACAAGATGCTTTTGAAGTTTATAACTATCATTTTTCAGATAGTGAGAACTTGAATATTAGCATTTCAGATATTTCTGATGAAAAATTTGCATCTATGGATGCTGATATGATTGTTGGGGGTTTTCCTTGTCAAGATTATTCCGTTGCAAGAAGTAAAAAGAACGAAAAAGGTATTGAGGGAAAGAAGGGTGTTTTGTTTTGGGATATTATTCGAGCAACTGAAAATATCAAACCCAAATACCTCATTCTCGAGAATGTGGATCGACTTCTTAAAGCTCCTTCTAAACAACGTGGGAGAGATTTTGCGATTATGCTTACTGCATTCAATAATTTAGGATATTCCGTAGAATGGCGAGTGATTAACGCGGCTGAATACGGAAGAAGCCAACGTCGACGTCGAGTTTTCTTTTTCGTTTATCGTAACGACACAGACTTTGCAAAAACTATTGATAAAAAATATGAGCAAAATAATGTTGTATTTGAAGAAAATAAATACGATGAGTATATTTTTGAAACAGGTTTGTTTGCTACTCAATTCCCAATTAAAAAAAGTCCAGTTAAAAATCGTCATGTGTTCTATGAATTAGGAGACGATATTGTTGATGTCTCTGATAATTTCACTGGAACCGTCTGGAATACAGGGGTTATGAGATATGGGAAATATTACTCTATTGATACTGAACCTGATTTTGATGGAAAACCTATTACTTTAAGGGAGATACTTCAAGATGAATCTGAAGTGTCAGAAAAATATTTTGTAACAGACCCCAATAAGTTGGAAAAATTCCAGTTTTTAAGAGGTCCGAAACGAATTGAACGGACGTCTGCTGATGGACACACCTATATCTATTCTGAAGGTGGAATGGCGCCGTATGATGATTTAGATTTGCCTGGACGAACAATGCTGACTTCTGAAGGAACAGTGAATCGCTCTACTCATTTTCTTAAAGTAAATGATAAATATCGTCTAATTACTCCAATAGAAGCAGAACGTCTTCAAGATTTTCCAGATAATTGGACATCTAAAAAGAAATTAGCAGATGGATCTATTGTTGAAGTTTCTGATAAAATGCGTATGTTCTTTATGGGAAATGCTTTAGTAACAGAAATTGTGAAAGAGATTGCTAATTTTATTCGTAAAATAGAAAAATAAGAGGGCGTTATAAACGCGCTCTATTTTTGTATTATTTGTGATTCACTATAATCTTGAAAACGCTTTCGATTCGTGATATAATGAAGAAAAAGTTTAAAACGAGGTCGAAAAAAATGTCTAAAGTTGAAAAGAAAAAACCAAACGAATTTATGAAGAGTCTAAATAACTTCTCGAATAAGATGTTCGAGAAATCAACGGGCTTGACGGCACCGAACACATCAGACTACGAAGATGAGCCGTATAGTTATAACGTACCCGCACAATCGCCTGTTTATATCCAGCAACCATCTGATAGGCAATATATAAAACACTCTATATCGTTCACCAATGCATTTAGAACAGGTTTCTTTTTTACATTGGGTTGCATGGCGGCCGCAATCGTTCCGTTTATTATTACATTTATGATCGTAATGGCATTATTGGCGCATCAATTAGCGTCAATTCCAACTCATGTGACACCACCGTCTTCGTCTGTTGAACAAGTAGTGCCAAACGAACAACCAGCTGAGTAAAAAAATAAGAAACACTCGAATGAGTGTTTCTTTTAATTTGTCTGATTGTATGTTTCTAATGCGGGCATGATGCGTGGATCGCTAGAAATATATTCTAACAGACCGTTTAATTGACCGTTTAATGGACCATTGCTTACACAGGAAACGAGCGCGGCTGACGGATCAGTTGGATCGTCGTGCGCGGTTGTCAAGATGAACGCGCCGTTGTTGTGTTCTTGGTTTCGTAATTGTTGCAAGATGTCGATTGCTTGATCGATGGATTCTTTAAATGTGAGTTCTTTTTGATTTTTCATGGTGTTTTTCTTTCTAGTATTCTGTCATGGAATATGCGCCAACGTATTTTTCGTAGTCGAAATCGCTCGGTAGATATTCTGCTAAGTATTTGCGGTAATAGTCTGGATTCGCAAGGTTTTTATGGTCGTATTTGTCTTTTACACTGATCCAAAGCCCACGAATGTTTGGGTCTATGTCTGTGTCGATATTGGGCATGTAAATGATTTCCATGTCACGGTTGACGAGTTCAATATCCATAGTAGCGTCTTGAGTGAACCAGAAAAGTGGTCCAATCGTTGGATACCATGGGTTTTGACCGAATGGCTTTGATGCGACTTTTTCAATGAATTCTGCGTCGTCTTCGAATTGGGCGCTCAATTTAGGATTTTTCTCGCGAAGTTTTTGAACGAAGTGGCTATAAGCTTTATTCATCTCTTTGTCTTGTGCGTCGGTTTGATAACTATTTGGATTAATCCAATAGATTAGTAGTCCTTTGAACATAGAGGTTCCTTTCTTTATTTCAGAATGATATTAATCATTGCACGTTCATATTCGGCTAGGTGTGTTTTGATTTTATCGACTTCCAAGTCGAGTACGACATCTAACGCTTCTTGGTTTTGATATAGTGGTAATGCTTCAAGGTCGTACATATGAGCTGCAATTCGTAGAATTGCAACGATATAATCTTCCCAAGGTTCTATTCGGCTGTAGTCTAATTTTTCAGCAGTATCGATTTTGTATTCACCGTTGAGTGATTCTACAAAGTTATGCAATTCAGATTTTTCAGCAATAATTTGTGGTGGGATACAAACTACGACTTCGGTTGTCGCTACGATTTCTAAAAGTTCTTTTAGTTTCATTGGAATTTTCCTTTCTATAACGGTAACGAGTCTGTAGTTGTTGCGTTGACGAGGTAACTGGTTGTGATTTCAATAGCGCCTTCCATCATGTGCTCACCGTCAGCACGTTGATAGTAATCGATGTAAGGATCTACTGATTCGATAATGTCGTCAGGGTACTTGTTGTTGTTTTCACTGATCCATTCGTGGACGATAGGCTCCCAGTTTTTCTGAAATTGTTCGGGTACGGGAATTCCGATGATTCTGGCTAGTCTGATTTTCATGAGGTTTTTCCTTTCGATTTAATGATTGAGGCTTTCAATAAAAAAATGGACAGGACGTGGTCCTGTCGCTATGTGTTATTCAATAACTGTAATGATTTTGTTATTGTTACGTTTCCAAATGTGTGGATTATTTGTATTTCGATCCGCGCACTCGTTTAGAGTGCGACAGCGCATTCCTACGCTGCTTGTGGCCTAATCGGATCTCGCATATATCCGATTGTCCATATTTTGTCATCGGGTCTCGATGACTAGACTTAGTTTTTTGTTGCGAGAGGTCTGGGTTTGAATGGTTTTATTCGATAAAGGCGAGAATTTCGTTATCGTTACGTTTCCAAATATGCGGGTTGTTCGCTAGATCCTTTTGAAAACGTTTAATTTCTGATAACGGGATATTGCTTGTCGAATATGGATTTTGTTTTAGTTGTGAGATTGGTTCCAGCGCTAAAAAATCAGCTACATCTTCAATCCATTCGTTATATTCGTGGGCGTTGTAAATGGAGAATAACTCACTAAAGTCGAAAACAGTTTTTTCGAAATCAGGATATCCTTGATCGTCGAACGCCCAATCAACAACAATAGTTCCGTCTGACCAAAGTAGGTGATTATTTTGGTCTTTTTCAGCTACGGCTAACATACCGAAGTTTCGATTGACGTTTTCGCGGTCAGTATCGGATGTGAATTGTGAAATATAGTTCAACGATTCTTGGCGCAAAGAACCTATACCGCTAGTCACAAAATAGCACAAGGTATTGAATAAGTCGATTGATTCTTCGCTTGTGAGCGATCCGTTATCGAATTTTTTAACAAGATGATGTCCTTTATCGGTTAACATTGATAAGAACGCATCGAAGCGATTATGGTACTTGTGTAGTAGACTGTTCGCGAAACCATCTAATTCTGCAATCGAGCTTTCTGTATATGCTGACCAATGATAGTAGATAGTATTAACGGATTTTCCGTTGATTCTATTTTGAATAATTAAGACTTGTCCCATGGTGTCTCCTTACTGATTCTCAAAATAAGCATTCAGTACAGCTAACGCATCAGGATTGTGGCGGAAGTAGGCGGTCAAACTGTTTAGTTGGTCGATACCGCGTCCGCCAGCGACACCTTTAATAGTGGCTGTGGCTTTTTGATCGACAACGTCACTGATAGAAGACGTCGTGAGTACGAATGCTGGTGAGTGTTTTGCTTTTTTCAACTCTTGTAAGAGTTCGATAGCTTTGTCGATAGAGTCCTCATTAGAGAACTCTTCGACGTTGCTGATTGAGATTTCTTTTGTTGACATAGTTTTACCTTTCTTATTCGTCTAAATCGTTTACGAAATCATCTAAATCTTCGAGAACGGTCAAGATGTCTGATGCTGTGTAATTCTTGTCGAGCGGGCTGTTTGTTTGAGCTGCTGTCAAGAGTTCTCGCAAGTACGGCTCTTTTTGAGCCGCGATTTTACGAGAAATTTGATGCGAGCGGTCTTCGACAGCTGATTCAGCATCTTCAACAAATTCGTTAATGTGTTTTGCGATGTTTTTTTTTAGTTCGCGGATTTCTGCTTTGAGCATATTGATTTTTCCTTTTCTTATAATTGTTTTCCGCAGTCTTTTTCAAAATCGCGGAAGATATCGATGATGTGAGTTTCGAAGACATATTCATTGTCTTTATCACGCAACCAGTTCAAGAATCGAACTTGTACGGCCGTGATTGCTTTGTTCAATTTGATAGCCGTACTCGTACGGAGCATTTTGATTGCGTTTTCGTGTAAGCCACGCAAGCGTTTAACTTCGCGATAGTAGGCGTATTTCACTTTGAACATGAATCCATTTTGGTCAGTCAGAACGAGACCTTCAGAGTCGCGATCGTAATCATGCTCTTTGATGTAACGCATGAGTGTTGGAATATCATCGAACGTTGCAATAATTTCTTTGCGTTTAAAGAATGGCGATGTGATATCTAATTGATCGAGCACTTTGTTCGAAAAAGCAGAATCAATGTCAATACCGTCGAATTCGAAACTGTTTGGAATAGCATCGAGAATCGTCAATGAGTTTTTATCGAAATCGATGATGTGTCGGTCAGAAGTGTGTTCTACTTCAAAAGTAAACGAACAGTCATATTTTTCAGAAAGGTCTTTCAATTGATCTTTTTCTTTTTGACTCAATTGTTCGAAGATTTCTCGGAAGTAGTCAACGTATTCGCCTTCTGTAGTAGATTTTGTTGCGAGTACGAACTCACCATTAATCGTAGATGCGATTCCCAAGAAGCCATTGTATTTCTTGTGAGCAACGAGTGGGAATTTAACGGATTTTTTCAGGTTAGAAATTTGAGTTTCTTCCTGTTCACCGATTGCGAAGAATTTATTATAGCTACGCATTTTGACTTCGCCTGTTGTTTGATCGACAAAAAGACCACGCGCTTTAATGGTTTCTGTGTCCCAGATGCCTTTCTCGAAAGCTCGCGATGTGAAGTTCAAACTGTAGAGGTTATGGTCTAATGATTTAACGCGAATATGTTTGTTGCGAATCATCGAGTTCGTTGTTTGGTTTTCAGTATCTTCAATCCATGGTTTCGCAGCGGCGTCTGATTCGGTATCTGTTTGAGGGATACGGAAAACGGTATTTGCATATTTTTGAACAGAGTGTCCATTTTCTGTGATGTGTAGAACGCAGAGGTTTCCACCGTATTCAACGTTATCTTCTAAGCAGATTGAATGTTCAGTCGAGTCTGTGTGGCGATGACCATGCACTTGGATAAATCCTTGAGTGTTTCCTTTTTGGAATGATTCTTCCCAGATTTCATCGATTTGTGTTTCATATTGACCGACGCCTCGGATCAATTGGAAGCTTGGGATGAAGGTCATTTTTGGAAGAGCCGAAATACCTGCGTGGTTGATGAAGTATTTACGCTCGTGGAATTCGAGAGCGACAGCGTCACGGAAACGTCGAATGAGGTCACGTATTTGCTTTTTGAGTTTGAATTCGTCAACCGTGAATGTTGAATAGTTCGTATTATGGCGAACTTGATACGGATCAATTAAGTGAACAGTTCCGTCACGGAACGTCATTCGAGGTTTTTCGACTAATTTGTCTTTATACCAAAAGACAGGAATGTCTGTAATTTGACCGTTTACAGTATAGTACAAGTTTGTATCGTCAATATTGTCGTTAATATCTAGTCCGATTTCGTAATGCTCGTAATCTTTTTGACCGAGTAATTGTGGACGAGTTTTATAGTTGAAAACGTGCGCCAACTTGATTGGGTCGCCTTTTTCATCGAGGGCTTCAAAAGCCCAGTTCTCAAGGTGAACGTCATGGTTACCACGGATAAAGATAACATTTGGATCTTTTGCATGGTCGAAAGCCCATTGTAGAACTTTGTCATTTTCGATACCGCGGTCGAGCAAATCACCTGCGAAGATATAGAGCGTTTCTGGATTGAAGTCTGACAGAGCTTCCATTAATACTGTGTGACAGCCTTGAACGTCACCGATTACTTTGATGTCTTTATATTTGTTGGCGTCCATTGTGTAGAAATTATCGATTTCGGATAAGTCATTGATTTCTGTCGCGAAGTTTGGAACGTCGTTTGTTTGAAGTAATGCGTGTTTTTGACGAATAACTTCTTCAGGGACACGTTTATGTTCAGGTCGTGTTTGATTTCGTTTGAGTAATTCATCAAGCGAGCAATCAACTGTTTTGTAATAAACGCGATAGCGATATTGTTCAATCAGCTTTTTATAATTTTGCATAGACGTCTTTGTCGCGTGCGTTGCGTCGATAATGGTGAAGTCACCACGACGCATACGTTGTTCAAGTGCTTTATAGAGCATATCCCACGCGAATCGATCGCTGTCTTGCGTGATTCGATATTCGCCGTCGAGTGTCATAATAGGATTTGAGATAAGTTGTCGGAAGCGATCCGCTTCAAGAGCATATTGTTCGAGGTTGTTTTCTCGAATCCATGTTGATTTGCCGGAGCCTGGTGCTCCACGAAGTAATAGTAGTGTACGCATAGTTTAATTCCTTTCTTTTGCGAATCTCGTGAACGAAATTCGTAAACGAGCATAGTTATAGAGCAATTTTATCGCACTCAAAAGAGAGCCTGTAGGAGGCTCTCTGTGCGATTTTATGTGTGTGATGGTCTATCTATCCACCTCGATAGTTTCCGCGCGCTATGAGCCTCGTAAGAGCCTCTACGTGCGAGATTCTATTAAGATCTCGTAGACGTTTCGTCTGCGAAATTATAGTTCGAGTTCGTCATCGTTTTCGACTTCGACACTCGGTTGCGGTTTCGGCTTCGATTTCGAAGGCGATTTTTTGACACGATTTTCTTCAAAGAGCGCATTGAAGATGTCTTGTCCGTCCTTCGATAACGAACCGATTTTGACCATGTCGTCGAATGTATCTTGATCGAAGTAGAGCACGGTGTCTAGTGAGACAGTCAGTGCAGGATTGCCCGACGGATCTTGTTCATCCGTACTTTGCGAGCAAGGCATTGCGACGAGTTGACCATTATTTTCCAGGACAAGAATCGGTTGAATGTGACCATCTTGTTCTTTTTTAATAGGATTTTCTTTCGAGATATCCTCTCGATTTGGTACGTATACCATAATAATGTCAAATTGCTTCGGCACTGTGTTTTCCACTTGAGATTCGTGCTGGTTCTCAATCACGGGTTCCTCGACAGAAACTTCTTTATAGAAATTCTTAGAAAAGTCACTATTAAGCATTTCTTTAAAGGACTCGATCTTGACTTCGGCGTATTTCTTGCATGGAGCGTCTGATGATAAAATACGCGATTTCAACTCGTCCAAATCTCTGCGCAGCCCCTCCATATTAATCTCAAACGGTTCAAAGCCGTGTTGGTTGAGAAACTCGATGGCGTCTGAGCGCTTCAAACCACTGACGATAGAGTTATCGGAGCTGTTTAGAGACGAGCTGAAGTCATCAATATCATCTTGCAAGTATTCGCCGACGATGTATCTCTCTTCCATGGTTTCGTTCCAGAGCATTGGAAGTGTTCGTCCAAAGTCTAGGTTGACGAGACGACTTTTTTGTATTTCGGTGTCGTATGCGAATACGAAGTTCGATGGGTTGTTCAGTCGGTCTTGATTTCCTACAAGCATGTCAAAAGCGGCTTGTTGTACAAGGAAGTTCCGTGTGGTTTCGCCATCGATGTTTGTATTGAGAAAGGCTTTTTGGAGATTCGCAATCCGTTTTTCGGTATTGACATCGTACATGTTCTCGGCATAGTCCGCGACCGTCATGGTTGTATGCTTGTCAATCTTACGGTCAACGGCTAAGACGTGTTCTTCTTCGTTTTCGCGTAAGAAGTTCTTAGAAATAGTTCCGGTTACTTTTTTGCCGTCGAGTTCGAATTCACGCCATTCGTAAAGAACATTGTCCAGTTCATTCGCATTCGTGATATTTTTAAGAAGCGCAGACGTAATCGCTTCCGAAACGGACGAGTATTGAGCATTAAAGTCATTCTTCCAAGTTCCGTTAACGTCAGGCGATAAATCGTCTAGCTTAACGAAGTAGGCTTCACCGTCTATTTGGATATTGTCTTTGTGCTGAAGACCGTTGATGTTTGTATTACCGAAGGTTTCAGGCAAGATAATCGTATCTGTGTTTTTCGGTGAGGATGTTTCTTTAATGGCTTTCTCACTGTGGTTAATTGCAAGATTTTGTTGCATAGGAGCATGGAATCCATTCTCTTGGATATCTTGCAATATTTCCGCAAGTGATTGATTGGTTTGTTGGAATTCATTCAGACGTTTCTCAATCCCTTTGTAGTTGCGCTCGTCAGGAGTCAGAATTACGTGAGAGGCTAATTCATCGGGACTTGCAAGTAAACGTGCAGTTTGATTCTTGTGGTTGATCTCGAAGGTGAGGACTTCTTGACCAGATATATTAAAGCGTAACGTTTCCATATTTTCGATTCCTTTTTCTTTTTAGTAGTTTATTCTTAGCTATGCTTCGATTCACGCACCTTCGGAGAGGTGCGACTTTTGATTTATCCTTTTGTAGTTGTGTTCGTCACGCGTATTTCGATCCGCGCACTCGTGAAGAGTGCGATATGATTGTTCATATATGGCTAGATACGGACAAGTATTTCGATTCGCGCACTCGTGTGGTCTGACCGACATAAATGTCGGTCAGTTGAGTGCGATATTTGTTCTTAGCCCATGGCCCGATAATGACGTATTTCAATCCGCGCACGTTCTGTGACGTGCGATTTATGAAGTGATTGCGTAGCTCATCCGTTAGGATATTTCAATTTACGCCATTCGTAAAGAACATTGTTATTTCGATCCGCGTACTCGTAGTGGGTACGATTTGAGTCATTGTTAAAAAATATAAAGTTATTTTGATCCGCGCAGACAGCATTCCGCTGAATGCGACGACTTAAAAGCTTAAGCCGTAAGTCTAACCTACGTCGCTCTCGGTTGCCTTAAAAACGAATTTAATTGCGACTTCGTTTTTGTTTTTTTTTAGTTAGTTAAGTGATTATTGCGTTGTGATTCGCACGTGTTCGGACCGGTATGATTGAGATTATCGCAAGTGTTCAAAGCGGAGATGTACGGCGATGTGGTCTGCGTAGCCGTAACGCTCGATGTCGCGTTGTAAGCGATATTCGATGTAGTGTTCAGCGATTTGTGTATAGCCTGCTGAGAGCAAGCGCTGTTCGACTTGGGATTGCACCATGCTGATTGTGATAACGTCTAGTCCTAGTTCCTCAAGGTCGAGTGTGACTTTACGGGTGACGTCTGCGAGGTGGTTGCGCAACTCATCCGTTAAAATGAATACTGAGTTAGCGGCTTTCAAGATAGCTTGATAAATTTTGTCTGGTTCGTAGTCTACGCGACTACCGTTTCGTTTGATGATTTGCATAGGATGCCTTTCTAGTTAGATTTGCACGTGACGCGCCTATGTGTTCAGTATAGCAGTTTCTGCGTTTTTTGTATAGAGGTTTTTACAACGATTTGGCTATAAGTTGATAGGCGCGAGAGTGCTGTGAAAACACCACCCAAACGAAGTTCGGATGGTGATAAGATTAGTTATTATTCAGCTTTTTTGCGGAGTCCTGCTGCGAAAAGTCCGGTGATGAGACCGATAATGCCGAGTGCACTAGCAGATGTGCCGGTGTTTGGCAATTGTTTCTTTTCAGGTTGAGCCGCTTGGACAGTGTTGTGTGTTTTAGGCTCGTCCTTCTTAGGCTCGTCCTTCTTAGGCTCGTCCTTCTTAGGCTCGTCCTTCTTAGGCTCGT
>ERZ773018.19-NODE-19-length-127981-cov-30.121805_pt1 | contig 127981 bp, 118 predicted proteins | sample MGYA00580840_ERZ773018 | MGnify/ENA primary metagenome ERZ773018 (study PRJEB29015, sample SAMEA2738125) | human oral metagenome | biome: human oral; feature: human-associated habitat; material: saliva | place: China | collected 2256 ... | reverse complement strand
ATTCAGAAGACTTAGATACCGAGTTTGAAGACGATGCTGACTTCGATGATTGGGGTTCAGACGAGGAAGATGAACAAGAGGAAGAGCTTGAGGATGACGCAGATTTTGATGATTGGGGAGACTCAGATGAAGGTTCTGTAGAAGAAACGGTTAAAGAAACAAAGGGTACGTCACCAAAACAAGTAAAATGCTCACCTGCATCAAAACTTAAAGCTGAAACTGAGATGATGGACTTTTTTGAACGAGGTGTTAATTCTTTATTTAGAAGCACCGTTTCTAATGGTAAGAAGTTTGGCAGACGGTTTGCAAGTTTGCCCGAAAATGAGAAGAAGTAGTTTTTGCTCTTAAAAAGGAGTATTTGTATTAAATTAAATTTTGTAACATATGCAAAAAGGAGATAAAAGATATGTATTTAAAGAAAGATGTAACTAATGTAATTAACCAGTTTATGGAGAATGTAGAAGCAAAGGTAGAAGAGTGCTGTACTGAAGATGTACTTGCACTTATGGAAGTTGAGGATTCTACTCTCATCAAGGAATATGTAGATAAGGTTCAGAATGTAATCATTTCTGCAATTCCAGAGGGTGTAGCAGTTCCAAAGATGTCTGTTTATGTAACAGCAACAGGGTCAAAGGGTATTGAGGTAATTTCCCTCAGCCTAACAAACAAGATTAAGGCTACTTCAAAGTTCAAGTTCTCTCACGTAATCACAAAGGTTGATACTAAGGAGATGATTGTAGGTGCGTTCAAGGATGCCTATGCAACTCTTATCGTAAACCAGATGGCGGAAGCAAACATTGCTGAAGTTAACAAGATGCTCGAAGACCTTGTTAAGAGAGCTGGAGTTAACTATTCAATAAGCTTTGTTTCTGCTTTGTCACAGGGTGATAAGGTAATTGCCTCACTAACTGATGATGAGGTAGTATTTGTTGCAGATGAAGACAGAGTATTCGAACTAGAAGACATTGTACTTCTTATGGAAGAGAATATTCTTGTTAGTGCAGAAAGAATTGAAGAGATTAAGGAAAGAGAAGCTACAAATCTTTCAACAGCACAGACAACTGTACAGCTTGTAAGTAAATGGGGTACACCATTTATTCAGTATCTTGCAAACATCAGCAAGCAGGTTAAGCCTTTTAACATCATTAAGAAGGTTGTAACCAAGGATGTAACTAAGCTAAGAGGCGATAAGGATGCTGTAGGTTTCTACCAGGACGGAGATATTTATGCATTGGTAGCTAAGAGAGATGGAAATATGGAAGTAATTCTATCACCATTTGACATCAAGAACTACGACCCAGTAGATGCAGATGTGCTTAAGTCACTCTAAAAGTAAATGTTTTAACAGCATACGCCTTTAGCCTTGTGCTAGAGGCGTATTTTATTGGAGGTTAAGAATGGAAGAAGATAAGACACAGGGAAAAGCTATTGGAAAGAAGGGTACGGTTTTAGCTATAATTATAATTTTAATAGTTGTAGCAGTAATGGCTCTAACAATAAGAAGTTGTACGATAACCAAGAAGTCTACTGGCGAACAGTCAACTTACACAAATAAACTTCGAGAAGATAAGAGTGTGGACTCCGAGAAGAAACAAGTTGAAAATCAGGAAAATTCATCAAAAGTAGAAAAACAGGAACAGCCCGTTGAGAAAGAGATTAAAAAATCCGATAATAATGCTGAAAATAAGGTTAGTAGTTCTACAAATTCAGTCAATATTATTGGTGTTGAGTCTGAGCCAGCTATGTCAAAAGTATACAATACTTCCGTTGTTATTTTGGAGAAGAGGGTATACGTAATAGATAAAACATCTTTTGCATATTCTCTAATACTGAATATGGTTAAGAAGGATGGTAGTGATAAAAAAATAACATACTTCTGCTCTCCAGAAGAGTATGGAAAGTATCTAGTGGGAGATAAGGTGGGTATATCATTTAAAGTAGACTCGAATTCTACAGTATCTGTTCAAAGTATTGATACTGTAAAGTAGGTTCGTTAAAAAGGTACTCTCGTCTGAATACGGTTAAAATTCTTAGAATTGTTTCCGTATTTAGACAGTGTCTTTTTAGAATAATGCTTGCGTAGTGTCGCAGGTGCTTGTTGGTGCTTGGTTGTGGGGTTTGTTGCTCTTGTGGGTGTGGGTTGCCGTTCCTGATGTTTTATTCGGTGCTTTTGCTCGCTTGGGCTGGAGCTGGGCTGGAGCTTGTTTGAGATTATTTGTTGGAGATTTTTCTCTCGGAAGATTGGAATTTTTCTAAGAAAAAAAATTAAAAAAAAGTTTCGGAAATAGCCTTGCATTAACAAAAAACTTGTGGTATTATAAAAATATCTTAAAAATTGTAATTTGAAAAGAAAGTAGAGGATTTCAAAATGCTAAAAGTTGGAAACACTCCTGAAGTTAAGCAGGACGAGAAAGTTAAAGTAGAGGCAGAGGCTAAGGCTAATGTAAATGTAACACCTGAAGATGCATCTGAGTATGGTGTAAAGTCAGATACTCTTGTATTCGAAGGACCTCTTGGTGACCCATCACAGGATGATGAATACCAGGGACAGAAGATTGCCAAGATTGTTGGTTATGCTTTTTCATCTAAGGAAGATATCGTAATTCCAGATTGTGGCACAAATGCTGGTTTCAAGCAGGATGCTATGAACTATGAGAATATCGAAGGAACAAAGAAGGTTAAGGCTGGAGAGAAGTTCTACCTAACTCCATTCGAAACAGCTCTCCTAATCTCAAGAAAAGAGTACAATGGTCAGGCAACAGGTGGTAAGGTTCAGGTTTCAGCAAGATATCAGTTCAAGGGTAACAAGACAAAGTCAGGTGAAGTTGTTAAGGTAGCAGCTACTCCAAGAGTATCTCTTGTTGGTGTGGGAACATCAATCAAGGAAATCAAGATGACAGATGTTCTTACTTTCAAGGCTGTTAAGAATGAGAACGGTCAGACAAGAAAGGAAAGAACAATTGTTAAGGGATTTGAGAAGTGGGCACCACTTGCAGCAGCAGCTGTAAGAAAGCCAAGAGAGTCTGCTGGAACAAGCAAGGCAGCTGTAAACAAGAATGCACAGGCATTCATGGCATTCGTAGCAGGAAAGGCTACAAAGTAAGAAAATATTTCACGGTGCTAACATCGTTTAATATTCTCTATACGAGAGGGCGAAAGCCCTCTCTTTTAATTTGTATACGGGGGTGATACTTGTCGAAGTTTTGAGCAATTGGGTACACCTTATGAAGAAAAGTCTTTAGGTTGTAGGTGCTTGTTCTCGCTTGAAGTGGTGAGGTACTGGTAATAATTGGTAGAGGAGTAAAATATGGATAGCAATTTGAGTTTTGCAAGAAGATTTAGACCAACGAAGATGTCAGATTATACAGGAAATGCAGAGATTAAAGAATCTTTGTTAAGGTACCTGAAGTCGAACAGACCACAGTCAATTCTTTTAACAGGTACGACAGGTTGTGGTAAAACAACATTGGCTCGGTTAATAATAAAGGAATACTTTTGTGAAGATAGAAACGAGGAGACAGGAGCTTGTGGGGTATGTGATACTTGTCAGGCAATAGATGAATACATAACTACTGGAGAGTTGGATGCTCTGCCAGATATTATGGAAATAGATATGGCAGACAACACGGGTAGGAAGTCTTTAGACGCAATGTTTGAAGTGGTTGATTACCCATCTATGAGTGGTTGGAGAGCTTTTATATTGGACGAGGTTCACAAGGCAAGTAATGCAGCTCAGAACAGATTATTGAAGCTTTTGGAAGAGCCACCAGAGAATGTATTATTTATTTTTTGTACAACTGAACCAGATAAGCTGTTGGACACTATAAGAAATAGATGTCTGTTGAAGTTCAATATAACAAAGCCTAGAATGTCAGAACTCGTTGAGTTGCTAAAAAGGGTATGTTATGAAGAAGGTAGAGAGTATGACCTTGAGGGGTTAAGAGCTATTGCTACGAGATCTGATTTAGTAATAAGAGACAGCCTGAATAATATTGAGAGAGTTTTTAATACGAGGGGTTCTGCAAAGGCAGAGAGTGTATTGGCTGAGTTTAAAGAAGTTTCTGAAACTCTGTTATTTGACTTCCTGAAGGCTTACATCAATAAAGATTATATGGCTTATATGACCTTAATGTATAGAATAAGAATGGAATATGATTTTGGACAGTTTTTATCTTCTCTCACAGTATTTGTAATGCGAGGGGTTTATATCATCAACGGAATTGATGTAGATGGTATGTCTGCTGAAGAAATTGGTACTTATGCTAAAGTATTTAAGGAGCTATCAGTTGATGACATTTCATATATGCTACAGGAGTTGAAGAGGTTGAGGGTTGGTGATATTGAGGCTAATTTGATGACCTTTATCTATGGAGAACCTCAGAAGACAACAAGCTTGGGTACACCAATTAAAGATGATAGAGTTGTAGAGGTAAAGAAAGTTGATGAAGCTAAAGCAAGAAATAATAACCTAGAACGACTTGAACAAGCAAAGCAAGATAGGGGTATGAAGTCACTTGAGGAGGTAACTAAGAATGTTGGTTTCGATGATGTTGCTGACTTGTTCAATCTGCAGGTAGTTGAGGAATAGTTTGTTGCAAGATTAATTATTTAAAAAGCTAATTTAGGAACTTGCTATGGTTTTAGCTAATAAAATAATTGGAGGTTCAGAGAATGAAAATAGAGGGTTCAAACAAGTTAAGAAAAGGGTTGGCACTTTGTGGAATCGCTGGGTTAATGTTCTGCTATGGGGTATGTGGTGTGATAAACACGTATGCTGAAGAAGTAGAAAACAACGAATATGTTACAGAGGAGTCACAAAAGAAAGACAACACTCAAGAAAACATTGATAAAGCAAATAAAGCTTTGAATGGTGATAAGAGTGAATCTGATGCAAATTCAGCTATCAAGGGTAGTGATAAAAAACTTGAAACCAAGACAAATAAAAATGACGACTCAGGTATGGCAGATTACATCAAGAACAATGGAAGCATCGACCAGGAGTCGGTTAAAAAAGGACAAGAGGGTGCAGGTTTTATCAAATCAATCATTGGTTATTTAACTGGTGTAGTTACAGCTATAACAGCAGCTTGTATCTTCTTAATAACTGCTTTAGACCTGATGTACATAGCAATTCCACCTGTAAGAGGGTTCTTATATGCAGGCAATCAGCAAGGTGCTGGTATGATGGGTGGTGGATATGGTTATGGAGCTAACAACGGTAGTGTGATGGGTTCAGCCAAGCCTAGACAGTGGGTATCTGATGAAGTATTATCCATCACTGGTGCAGTAGAAGGTGCTGGTGGTGGAATGATGCAACAGCAAATGGGTGGCTACGGTGGTATGATGCAGCAGATGGGTCAAGGTCAACCTAAGAAAAGGTCAATGATTGCAACCTACTTTGTAAAAAGAGCTGTATTCATGGTAATCTTCGTAATAGCTACTGTAGTTCTTTTGAGCTCAATATTCTTGGGTACGGGATTAAACCTTGCAGATTGGTTCATGAATCTAATTGTAAGTGCTAATGAACATATACCACACTAATTCAAGAAGCTGGGGTACGGCATGGAAAAGATAATTGAGTATTTGAAATTAAGATTCTTTAAGGCTAAGGTAAACCAATCCTTAGACCTTAAAGAAAAAACTTCAGTTAGAAATGCTATTGCAGAAGAGTGTGAAAGGCATTTGAAAAACTCAGGAGATGAGTTTGTATTCGAAGTACTGGGTAAGGATTTGCCTTATGCTTTAGAAGTAGTTGGAGTAGAGCCTTTAACAAACAGATTTGAAATTTATCAAATCAGTGAAACTTTGTTTAGAGCTAGTTTAAAGGAAGTAGAGATATTTTAAGGAATATATTATGACGGAAGTATTTTTTAGAAAAGAACAGGTAGAGGAGATAAGTTCAAAACTTAATATAACTAAACTTTCAGTAGAAGAAATTGTATTTGCGTATGAGGACTACTTAATCAAAAGATTACAGCTTGGTGAGTCAGTTAAGTTTCTGAATATCTGTTTTCTTAAAAGAACTAAGGCAGATTCAACAATTGAAACTCTAGCTTATACAAGTACGGAAATCTCTAAAGAGTTTAATGGTCGCTATAGTTCAGAGATGATATTGAGAGTATTAACAACATTCCAAGAAGTTATTGAAAGCAATCTAAAGAAGTTTAATGGCTTTAGTATTAAGGGGCTTGTAAGGATAAGATTGGTTGAATACGGAAATGGTTACAAGGTTAGAATTAAGAAATCTACAACTCTAAATGGTGAAGATGTTAGAGTACAAACAATTGGTTCGTTTAGGAGAAAGGTAGAGTTTGCATAATGGAAGGTCAAACACATAGAGTTGGAGGGGTAGTCGCAACTTTAGGAGGGTACTTGATTCTAAAAGAAAAGGGTATGCTGATTGAAGGTGTTACTCCTTTGTTACAGCTGGCTGTAATGTACCCTTTTGGTATTGTTGGTTCAGTTGCTAGTGACCAAGACCACCATACGGACTCAGCTCCTCTAAAAGATGTAGTTTCAATGTCTTTTTGTAGGTTATTACATCTAACAACAAAAATGAGGAAGCAATCTAAGATTGATAAGCTAGCTCCACCTTTAAGTTGGTTTGATGCAAGACATAGAAGTTGGCAGACGCATTCAGATTTGGCATTAGCTCTAATATTAGGAATACTCATTTGGGTAATGAGAACTTCGTTCTTTACAGGTGCAGATGCTATAATCTTCCGATTAATAGCTACTGGTTTTTTGTTAGGATTACTTAGTCATCTTATACTGGATATGCTTACACCGGGAGGAGTACACTCTTTATTGGGTATGTCATTACGTAAGTTGGGTTTAAAGAAAGCACCTGTGAAATTAAGACTTGTACCTAAGAGTGGGTTCTTTGCAACTTCAGGTACATGGGAAAAAGTAGTAAGACGGGTATTGTGGCTGGTGTCAATAATCTTATTGTTGTATATAATATATACATATTTGCCATATGAAATACATATTGGATTATAATGTAAAAGGAGTAGTAAAATGGGAAGCACATTAAAGAGAAAGCGAATGATTGGTGTATTGTTCATTGTAGTGTCATTTATAATGGCATTTACACAGTTTTCATTTGCAAACACAAAAAACTATAGTGAAGATGCTCAAGCTAAAAAGAACCTAACAACCTATGTAAATGGTCAGATGGGTTCTAATGAATATGAGGTTGAAGGTGGAGGAAGCATAAAGGGTAATGAACTATTTAAGGGTAGTCCAACAGAGGGGTTCTCGTTAGATGCAGACAAGTTTTCAAAGCTAGATAAAGACGCTCAACAGAGAGCAGTAAATGACATAGCTCAGTACTCAAATGAAGCTGTTCAGAGCGATAAGGCTAAAGGTGTAACAGAGTCCACAGTTCAGAATTGGTGGAAAGATTTACAATCAAATCCAGGGGTGGGTTCTAAGTTCCTTAATGTAATTCTAGAACAAACAAAACCTGACTTTGTTACAGCAAATAAAATCTATAAGCCATTTTCAGGACCGATAAGCACAGTCTTGGGTATATTGTCCATATTGATTATGGCATTTACTGGTCTAGTAATGGCATCAGATATTATGTATATTGCAGTTCCACCTTTTAGAATGCTTGTTGAAGGGGATAATGGTAAGATGAAGTCATTCCTCGTTACAGCAGCAGCATTGAATGCAGTAAGGGCTGAAGAAAGTGCACAAGATGGTGGAGGAACTAAGCAAGCTTTGGGTATTTACTTCAAAAACAGGGTAATAATGCTAATTATCCTTGGTATCTGCTTGTTCTACCTAGTACAAGGACAGATTTACAAGCTAGTAGGAATTATACTAGACCTTGTAAGTGGTTTCGGAATCTAACCTAGAAATGGGTTCTTTTGGTGAAGGAGAATTAGGATGGTAAGAAATTATAGAACAGCGGGAAAGAGAGGTTTTATGGTTATCTTAACCATCCTCTTTTTGTTTATAGGAACAGTTGGTTACTGCTTAGCAGAGGGTGTTGATGCAGTAGCGAATGTGGGTACGGGTAGAGGTGAGATAAACTCTATTTGTGCAAGGGCGAATAATGTAGCAGGTGTGAATATACTAAGCTATGATTCGAAAGAAGGGTTGTTAAGCTTTAGCAACTCTAAGTATGCAGAACTCAACAGAATTGAAAAACAAGAATTTATGCAAGCAGCATTAGATGCAACAAATGGCTCTTCATTGGGTGTACAGGGTCGTAACAAGGTTTATAATTTTATTTCAGAGCAAGACAATGCTACTGCTAAAGCAGTTGGGTATTTGAAGTCAAATGCTGGAACTGACCTTGCAGAGGCTGGAGCTTGGTTTAGACCTTTTGCTAGTTGGTTTGGAATAGCCTTTGGTGTGTTCTCAGTGTTTATTGTTGCTTTGTTTGGAATATCTATTATGTTGGATATATGTTATTTTGGTATCCCAGCATTTGAGGCAGTTGTATCGAAGGGTAATGGAAAACCTATTTTAGTAAGTAAAGATGCTTGGTCTGTAAGAAAAGATATTGATAGTTCAGGTGTTTATCAGAATGAAATACTAGCTTATATGAAGCGAAGAATAGTAACAATCATTGCAGTAGGGGTATGTTTAGCTTATTTAATAAGTGGTAAAGTTTACGATATAATCTTGTTCTTTGTAGACGCATTCAGTAATTTTTAAGGTGATAAAATGAAAAAATCAAAGTTTATAAAAAAGTTAATAGCGTTCTTATGTATGCTAACTGTTAGTATAACAACATTATTAGGTAGTTTTATGGTTGCATTTGCAGATGATGAAGATGGTGGAAGTTCTGCTGAAGGTAAAGCATCTGACAGTATACTTTCCACCTATATAAGAATGGCAGCTGGGGAACAGTCAACCAACATCAAGGGTAAGGAGTTGACAGCGGATACTACAAGATTTTTAGGTGTCTATGTTAGTAACTTCTATGTTCCATTTGCAACTGAGTTGGGTATAGAGGGTACGGATTCGACTACAAAAACTACTAAGGCAGATATAAAAAGTGCTTTGCAGAAGAATTTGGCTTTTGATGACTCCTCTGCAGAAGCTTTGTCAGAGAATCTTATGGGGTTGATGAGAAGCAATAAGAAAAACCTAGTAGCTTATGAATCAGATGACCCTTTGAAACTTGGAAAACCTTTAAATATAGATGTTAATGCTTATACATTTACACAAGCAATGCTAGGATTCTGTGAACCTTGTAAAAAGAAGTATATACAATTCGTAGCAGACAGTAAAGTTTACTTTAATGCGAGAGTAACAGATATTAAAGGCAGTAAGTTGGGGTCTGTAATTCCAGTACAGGAGCAGACACCTGCACAATTTGCTTTCATAAAGTGTATGGACAGGGTAGACCCAAATAATGGGTATGGTACTTCATTCTTTGATTTAACACAGAAAGATGCAGATAACGATGCTACAGAAAAGATTTTTCAGAAAACAGATGGGGCGAAAATGGTTTCAACATCTGTTTTAGGTACACATGTAGCAGTTACTTGTTTTGGAGATATCTTATTTTTGGGTGGTAATCACCAGATTGTTGCAGTACCAGGATGCATGAACCCTTTTACTTGGGTAGGTGTTAATGCAGATGGAGATGACACTATTGGTGCAGGTGGTTTCTTTAATGGTACAAACCTCATTTCTATGTCTATGAACTCTAGTTTGGCGGATACTTTTTCTTTGGTTGGTCAGACAGATTCTAATGTTGCTAGTGAGGTAAAAGACTCTTTTAAATTCAGAAACAATAAATGGTTAATTAAAAGAGCATTTGAATCTAACCCAGAGGAGGCTATATCTGCCCTCAATAAAGCTATAGATCAAGCAGGTGGTGGTGCAACTGCAACAGTTGAAGAAAGTACAATAAAAATAAAAATAACCGACAAGAGTAGGGCATCAAAATTAAAAATAGATAATATTAGGAAACCAACCGAGAAAAGTGTAAGTAAGGAAGCTGTAAAGGAGGCAGTGAAGTACATCAAACAAGAAGCTGGGGAGCGTCTTGGAGAGGTAAATAAAGCAAAGAAAAATAAGGATATTAGTGGTTCTGTAAACCTGTTTTCAGCGAGGGGTAAGATTGGTGCAACAAAAAATACTGTAGTAACTCAAACAGAGCTAGCAGGGTCTGAAAAGGCAAAGGATGTTTTACCTTATGGAAATGAGAAATCTATTACTTCTTCTTCATATATTCCTCTAAGAGAGTTCAGAGGTACTACCGATACAACCCTAAAAGATGGAACAAATCTATTGGTGTTTAAAACAGCGGGAGATATGGGTAAGGCTACAACAAAGATTATTGAGCACCACAATAAAAAGAATAAAGCAAAATGTGTAACTTATCCAAGCAGTGCAGGGGGATTTAATCCTTGCTATGTAATAGGAACTCCAATGGACACTGTTAACGGAATGTATATTAATGCAACAATGATATACGTAGATGACCTTGGTGCTTTTAAGGGTGGTGGAAAAGACTTTAAGACCTTGAATGCTCTTCCTTTAATTAAAGACAGTGCTTGGAATACTGGTGATGAAAATGCAGGTAACGCTTTGAAAGACAGCTATGGCTCTGTACTTAAAGAGCTAGATAACCCAAAGTTGAATCTTAATGTTGAGACAGAGGGAGAAACTTTGGTAGGATTGTTCTTCACTTATGCTTTTGCAGGTGCTAATGATAATGCATCTAAAAAAGAAACTTGTGGTAAACTTGGTTTTAGAATAAATGATGACTTACCATCAATAAATAAAACTCCTCTTCATTTAACTGGAAGTGAAGAGGATGAGATGACTGCAAGTATCAGAAGTTGGCTATATTATTTTCTACACCCAACAAAAGGGTTCAGATATGTAACTACTTTAATCAAGAATAAGATGAATGCTTTACTTGTTTCTTGGCATGAGGATATGGTTGGTTCTAATGGGGTAGGAAATGTAGTAGGTACAACCACTTACAGAAACACAACAGGGTATGTTACTTTACCTAGTATGGCTGACAGTAGCTTTGGTCAAACGATGCAGGGTATTTGGAACTCGGCACTAATATATTTGGGTATTGGAATTGTAGTAATTGTAATTTTGTCTTGGATAATTGGAATAATGAGTCCACAGAAAGCATTTTCCTCTGCAGCATTAGCTTGTATACTCTTGTTATTACCTGGATTAGTTCTTAATAATGTAATGTCCTTGGGTAATTCAGTTGCAGATAAGATTTATGGAGATAAGTTTACATATTGGGCTTTGGTTCAAAGTGAAAGCTACTCAGATAAGATAGATGAAGCAGCAAACGGTGACAGTTACTCTAACTACTTGAGAACACTATACCAAACAAACTCAGAGAGCAAGGCTAATCAAGGTAGTGAGTCGATTGTAGTAAAATGGCAGGCGCCGAAAAAAATGACTTCTTTGATGTTAACTAATGGTGAAGAAAAGGCTCTACAGGGTGTTGAAGGCTTAATCAAGGGCATTATAAATAAAACTTATAGTGGTGAAAACTATGTTGACACTAAGGACTATGCTTACCTATATAGAAGTTACTTAGATATCCAAAACTTCTCCAGATACATCTACAGGGGTACAGCAGACGGGACAAAACCTGTTTATAAAACAATTAATAATGCAATGACAGGTAACTGGGACCCTGCCTTAAGAGAGTCTATTCAAAACTTTGATGTAAAGTATAAAGAAGATAGAGATAATGGTTACTGCAACCCTAATGGCGATGGTTCAGCAGTTTATGCTCCAAATATGAGGGGTACGACACCTTTGTCAAGTGGTGTTATAAATGATGCTTTAGGTCAGAAGGGTACTTTAAAAGATTTAAAGATAGGGCAGTTTGTTGGTGTTCCAAGAGATGCTTTCAAGTTCTCCATTCCAATGTACAACCAAGAAAATTTGAAATTTGTAACTGAGTTGGGTGATAGTGAGTTCTTCAATGCATCTAAGTATACAGAAGAGGACTTAGCAGCTTTAGGGGTTTATGGTCTGTATACTGAATCCTCTTACTATTATTTCTCTTGGAGTTTCTACGAAATGGGTATGAGCCCAGAAACAAGTTCTACTGATGGATTTAAGAAGGTTGTATTAAACAGTCCGAATGCGGGATTCTTCTACAACACAAAAGGTAATGGTGAATTAAAAGACTTCGTAGATATGAGAACATTATTCACTAATATTATACCATACCTAAAACAAGGAAATGACATCGTTCATGAATGGGACGATTTATATGGAATTTACCTACACGAAGGAGTACCTTATGAAGAGGGTATGGGTGATGACCCAGATATTAAAGGAAATACTGAGTTAGAACAAAAGTATTGGCACAATGTAAATGTGGCTAGACTGTATGGACTGTATACACCTTGGGTAGATATAATGTATAATTGTAGTTATGCAAAACCTGAGAAAATAAAAGTTATGGGGCACACAGTGACTGTAGATGACCCTATTAACCCAGCAAGTTACCCTAAAGAAAGACCAATGATATTCTCAAAAAGTGAGATGGTTGACTTTGGATTGAAAAAAGGTGACTTAACAAAAGTAGAGAGAAAAATAATAGAAGCCGAGGAGGGTATGCAGAAAAGATTGTTCGAAATGTTGAATTACCACTCGTTTAATGATGTTACATTAAACTCAGCAGCAGCTATGAGCTGTACATTTGAGTTTAATAAAGCATTTTCTGAGGGTTCATTAACAAACAATAATAAGGTTCTTCTCCCTCAGTCATTTACTTTATCAGACTTCTCATACGATGCTTATTTGAGAATGATACTGTCAAACTCAACAGGAGAAAAGTTGTTACAGAAAGATGGAAGTTTCTATGAAAATATAGTTAAAAAGTCAAGTACAACAACTGCAATTCTTTTGATTGTAAATGATATTTTGGCACAGTACGCTGTTCCAGGTGTGAAGCAGGGTATGATTTATGGGTTATTTGCATTGTTTGCTCTGATGGTAGCAACCCTAGGATTCAGATTAAGGTCAAACAAGCAAGCTAGAGACAACTTTGTAAAGAATGGAATTGTCCCTCTTATAAAACTTGTAGCTTATTCGCTAGTATTCTCGCTAGTAGTCTCATGGTTTATGGGTAAGGGTAACGATGCTGTTACTCATACTGGTGGAGAATCAATACAGGTTGGTGACCCAGCAAGTACATTATTGCTGATGGTAGTAATAAACACAGCGTTTGTAATTGTGATGGGTAAGTTGTTGATAAAGGTTCTTAAGGATATCAAAGTTGAGGGTAAGCTTGCAGGTGGCTTTGTTGGTAGTGTTCTTCAAGGTGTTGCAGGTGCTATCGGCAAAGGATTTAAGAGTGCTACTAAAGGACTTCAAGGGGAATCATCAGGTAGTGGTATGGGTTCTGCAGGTAGTGGAAAAGGTGGTTCAGCTCCTAATCAAAGAGCTACAAGTAGAACACAAAACCACGCCTCATACGGTACTTTCGAGCCTAAAGAAAAGAAATCTGAAGGTGAAGATAAAAAGGCTAGAAAAGTTTACAAGAGAAAAGATACTGTCGAAGATAAGACAGCTGACTCTAACCGTAGGCAAAGAGATATTGATAACAAGTCAAATGAAGGTATCAATCGCTTAAATAGACGAAATGCTGGAAAGCCTAAAAGAGTCGAAGGGTCTGAAAGAGAAGAATAGAATATGTTAGCAATAATTATATGTGTTTGCTTAACAGCAATTACTTTTGCGTTGAGAGTCTTGGTTTCAGGACTAAGACTCTCTCTGTTAACTCATAAGGTAGCAACCCGTAAAAGAGAAGATACTAAAGCTGAGAAGGTTGTTAAGTTTGGTGTCAATACAGGGATACGAGTTTTAAACTTCATAAGGTTTATTCTGTCAAGGGTACGGGATTTGATTGCAGTAACTGGAATAGTGTCTATCTTAATATTTACAATCTTCTTTACAGCTATTGTAGCTGGTGGAGCTTATATGATGCTTGAGGAGGACGCAAAGCAGGTTGAACAGAAAAAAGATACTGGTGATAGCTCAAAGGAGAGCACTGTAAATAAAGAATCTAATAAGGCTGACAGTAGTGATGATTCTAATAACAATGTTAACAACGAAGATACGGTAGAAGAGGAAAACGAGTGATGGAAAACAAGAATGTTTCAAATATGCAACCTAAAAAAGGAGATACAACTATAAACTTGCCAATAACCTTTGATTTCTCAGGTGGTAGAAGAGATGCAATGAAATCAAGAAAGTTTTGGGGTATTGGATTAGCGGTTGTGGGTGTAATAATAGGACTTGGCATAATGTTCAGTAAAAGGCACTTTTTCTTAATAGATTGGGTACTTGGTTTGGTGTTTATGTTCATTGTTTGGAAGATTATAACGCTGGTTATATTCCAAGAAAAGCGAGTTAGGAAAGAGCAAGAGTGGGTAGACTCAAGAGATATGAAGCTAGATTGGAAAGCAACTTGGGGTATATTTGATGTAGAAGAACAGTTCCCACATATATGTAGATTTAGAAATAATTTGTCAGGGGTATTCATTATGCTAAACAAAGACGTCATAATGGGTAAAATAGATGACGCAGAATATGAACACTATGAGGCAATTGCTGATGCGTATAATATTGCTGGTTCAAGTGATTTAAGGTTGTGCCATATTGACTTTATGGATGTTATTGGTTCTGATGAGAGATTGGCTGAAAGTAGAAAAGAAGCCAGTATGATAAAAAATCCCGATTTACAGGATTTAATGGCAGATGTGTTAAACTTCCTTGAAGATCAAATGCAACAGAGTGTAACATCTTTTGACTGTTATCTGCTACAATGGAGTGGTAGCGATGCTAAGGCTTGGTACACAGTTGAGAAGGTACTGGATTGCTTTATGGAGGCTAATTACTGTTCCTACTATATGATGGATTCAAAGGATTTGCAGGAGATGCAGAAAGCCTTATTTAACTTGCATGACTTCTCAGTAAAAGAGGCTTGTTTAACTTCTTTAGGTGGTGAAACAAGGGAAACAATAGTTCCTATAAGTTTGAGAACAGCAGATGGTGAGTTTGTTAAGATAAATAAAACAAAGGCTGAGAAACAGGAAGAGGCTAGACAGAGAGCTATAGAAGAGGAAGCTAAAAAGAAAGTTAAAAAGGATAGAAAGAAAAACAAGAGGAAGCACCAGAGTGGTGAAGACATCGACTTATTTGGTTAAAGAAAAGGAGAATTGGGTATGGCTAACTACAGGATTTTAATAAGAATTGGAAATAATGATGATAGAATAATCGATGCTCTGGAAAGAGAGATTGATAATATAGAGTTGAGTAGCTACCCTACAGTGGATGAGTTTCTTGCTAAAACAGAGCAGCAGCAATTTGTATGGAAACGACTTTGTGTTTCAAGAGAATTCTTTGGCTCGGGCGATGAAGAGGTAAAAACAAATATGGAGAAGCTCAACTCTTATGTTAAGGGTAAGGCATCAAATACAACAATAGTGTATCTTGTAAATGGTCAAGAGAAGGAAAATGCTCTCAAAGACATTGATGACTTTAATAGTGTGTTCAAATCACCAATGTACACTCCTTTTATTGCAATGCCAGGAAGTAATATTGTAGATATTACAGCAATGGTTAAAGAAGATTTGCCAATCATTAAAGCAGCTTACTACACAACCGTTTTAGAAGAACAATTTAATAAAACCACAGTAGCTGAAAAATTTGGTTTTGCTAATTTAGGTCAGAAAATCAAAGGTGTGAAAGGTTCTTCAAAAGATGGAGAGTTTGAAACAGAGACAGGTTCAGAAAAGGTTATTGACGAAAGTTCTGAAAGTCCTCTAAATAGTGGAGAGGTTGATTCAGCTTGGGATTCAGATGAATTTGAAAATTTCGGAGAAAGTGGAGAAAATTTTGATGGCTCGGAGTGGTCATCGCCTGAGAGCGTTAGCGCTGGTAATTCATCGGAAAATATTACAAGCTGGGAGGATTTAACCTCTGAGGGTGGAGGTGCTGAGGTTTCAGAGGGGGCTTCTGAGACGGATGGTGTTGAAACCTCAGACGATGATTTCAATCTTTCAGGATTTGGAAATATGCATGCAGATACGGGTTTTTTAGGTGAAGATGAAGAGGTTGAATCACTCGAAGAGTTCGAAAGTGGTAATCTAGAACATAATATAGATTACCCTATAGGAGATGTTGATATAACTTCTTTTGAAGATTTAAATGGCACAACAGGAAATTCTAAAGTGGAGATATATGTAGGAATAAGGGGTACTGGTGTTACCTCTTTCCTTGTAGGTGAGGCTCTTGATTTGGTTTCACAAGGAAGTAATGTGTTAATAGTAGATTTAGATTACGATACACATGGTGTTCTCTCCTATGTGGATTTAAGTGCTTTCAACAATAGAGAAGGGAAAATATATAGGGAAGATGGTGTAAATATTCTATCAGTAGGGTTTGGTTCTGACGAAAGGATTTCTGTAAAGGCAATCATTGAAAAGATTTCACAGAGGTTTGATAAAGTATTTGTTGATTGTCCAATTGAGTTTGTTTCAGAACTAGAAGATACTTTAGGAAGTTGTGAAATATTTCTATGTTGTGCAGATAACATTGGGGCTTTAATGACAACACAAGCAATGTTAGAGAACAGAAAATATGTTCCTGTAAAAGTAGAAAAGTTTCTTAACAAAAGAAAGGGTATGTTATTCTCAACAGGTGCAGAAACAGATTTTAAGGAGGATATTATAAAGGCTAATAGAGATTGGTCTTTGCCATATGGTAACTGGATAAGAAATTTGGAGTAGTTGTTTATGAGGGTAGTTGTTTCAACGAATGAGGTTAACTATGGGACGAGTTTCACAAAAGTTCAAAGTCTAAAGTCTTTGATGGGTGGAGTAATAGTGGGTGATATTGATATACTTGTTATTCACTCCACTAAGGATAGTTCCGTAGACTTAGTACAAGGTTTAGAAAAATTACAAAAGAGGGTACGCTCTTTTGTTTATATATATGATGGCACACCAGACCCTAAGATTGACGTAGCAGTGCATGGCTTAGGTGGTGAAAGTTATGACGCTGAGTTCTCCATGGGGAGTGGAGAGTTGCTTAGCGATTTTTTGCTGTCTAGAAAGAAAGCTGGCAGTCTTATTACAATGGGTGGTATCAATGTACTAGAGGGGTTTATTGATGCACAGTTGGCATCAGGAAGTAAGTCTAAAATACCGAAAGGCTCTTTGAAAGCTTTGAAAGGTGCAATAACAACAGTTAATAACCAGTACACAGCTTTAATGGAACAAAAGAATGCAATGTCTGTTGGTGCAGTAGAGATGTTTACTGAGGTCAGCAATACGATGGGCTTGATGTCTAAGGAAATGAAAAGTATGCAAGAGAAACTAGAGGAGCTAGAAAAGATGGGTAAGCCCTCAAATCAGAGAGGTTCTCTTGGTGGTACGGTAAAACAAGCGGTTACTTTTTTTCCAACGGTTACGTATTTGAAAGAGAAGGAGATATATCGTTTCAAGGAGATTGGTCATTGCAGCTATATAACACACTTCATCTTTGCAATGAGGGACTTTTTCGAGAATGTTATGAATCGGAGACCTAAAGTTATATTTGTATACCCTAAGGGTAAGTTATATGAAGAGTTGTATAAAGATTTTAGTTGGGTGACTCAGGAAAGCGTTAGTGATATATCAAGATATTTTAACAAAATTGTATATACAAATCACCCTACCCGAGATGTAATAAACACTCTTTTGGACGATGCAAAGTTTGATGTCTTTATACTTGTTGATAGGTCGGTTTCAAGTAAGGAATGTATTTTAACATCTAAAGGGAAGCCATTCTTCTTAAGTGAAAGTAAGTCTATAATAGAAAGATTAAAGTGTGATCAAAGCAGGACGATTTTCTTTGACAAAGTAGTTAAGGAATCTTTTGGTGAAGTAGGAGAAATCCCAGGGTACACCAGCGTTGATGATGATGAGAAAATAAGAAGATATATGTCGACTTGTGATGAGTTGTACAGAAAAATAGGAACAACTCAAGGAGGTAGAAGATAGTGGCTAAAGAAAAGCGTAAGAAGAAAGAAAAAACAGTCAAGGTCAAGAAGGAGAGAAAGCCTAAGAAACCAAGTTCTTTAGAAGTATGGGGTAGGTTTCTTTTAGAGAATTATCACCGCAACAATAGTTTGTATCCTAAGGCAAGAGAGTATGAGTTCTATACTTGCGGAAATGCTACTATGTCAAAGAAGGATTTTATAACTGTTTACTATACAATAGACGGCTACCCAGGAAATTTAAACATCGATTTTAGAGATTCTATAAGATATGTTACAATGGGTGGTGTAAAGGTTTCATTTATCTCATCTTTTGAGCCAACAGCGATTGATTGGTCATCTCAAAGGGTTCAATCTAAAATTAAGACTTGGTCTACTATTGAGGATGAGTCGGTGGAAGTAAACAACTATAACTATTGGGAAAACATTGCAAACATGGACTCAACCTCTCGAAGAAAAGAATCACTGGTATATTTAGCAGATGCAGAAATTAGAAGAATGAGAAAGCTGTTTAGATATAGAACAATGATGGTTGTTTCAGGGGTACGTGGTGATGATTTCGATACTACTCTAAAACGAATTGAAGAGGTGTGTAAACAGCGTGAATTAAAAATAACAAGAGTTACACAACAGATTTTTAACTTTTTGAAAGCATTTTCTCCGATGTCTATGGAGTTGGACAGTAAGGTTCTAAAACAGGTTGGTAACAATACTATACCAGATGAGATGATAGCTCGTATGAGTAGCTACGACCAAGGTAAAGTTGGTAAAACAGGAATTATTTGGGGTGTCGATATAAAGTCTGGTTTTCCAGTCTATAAGAAAATTAAAAAAACCGATGTAGATGCTGAAAATATACTAATTACTGCTGAAACAGGTGGGGGTAAGTCATTCTTTATTAAATGGCTTTTACTACAGTTGCTAATGCAAAATGAGTATAATGGAACAATCAACGACATAGAGGGTAAGGAGTATATGTATCTTGCTGGGCTGGTAGCGAATCATGACCCAGTTGTAATCTTGGACTTGTCGGATGGAAGTGGTAATTATTTCGACCCAGTGGCAATAAGATTAAGTGGTAATAAAGAGCTTGATGAAGATATGTTCTCTCTTTGTAAATCGTACACTACATCAGTAGTAAATACCCTTTTGGGTACGAAATTGCTTGAGAAAGAGTGGACAGAAATTATTGTTGATACAGCTGTAGGTCGAGTTTATGCAAATGCAGGTGTCGTACAAGAAAATATGTCTACTTGGTCAAGAAGTAAAGGGTTGGGATTAAAAAACATATATCTTGAAGTGAAAAAGCTGTACAGTGAAGTTTTAGAACTAGAGAGAAAGGGTACATTACCTGTTGGAGATAGGGAATTAATTTCTTTAAAGAAGAACGAAGATTACCGTAAGACTTTGGAGTTGGTGGTAGCTAAAATGACTTCTTATTTTGGAACATTGGCAGAGGGTGGTACAAAGGCAAATATGTTCGTTAATAAGGTTGGTCTTGAGGAGGTTGTAAGAGCTAAGTTGGTAGTTAACTCTTTTGGGTTGGCAGGTAAAGACCCATCTAAACTTGACCCGATACAGCTTGGTTTAAGCCAGCTATATGCCTCAATCATTTCACACTTAAGGTCAATATTCTCAAAAGCAGAGGGTAAGTATAATTTTAAGGTGTGGGAAGAATTTCAGAGATGGGGTGCAATACCAGGTTCAGAGCTGGGTGTAAAAACTGCTATCACAGGTGGTAGAAAGTTAGGTGACATCAACATTATTATTTCTAACAATGTTAAAGAATTGTTAGATGAAGATAGATTTGGTATCTTCGGAAATATTACTTCCTTTGCAATAGGGGCTATTGACGACTCAGATGTTCGTGAGAGGTTATGCGACAGATTGTCTATTCCTCTTTTAAAGGGTGATTTAGCTAAGCTAGTAACTAAGAAAACGGATACAGAAAACAGCAAAGAAAGTACAAGCATATATGACAAGGCTTTCCTTGTAAGGTTGGATAAAAGTGTAAGTACGATAATAAAAGTATCATTACCAAAGCACATATCTCAAAGTAACATATTTAAAACAGGTGTTAATCAGGATAAGGTAAATGAAGATGAACTCATCACGGATTTTGATGAGATATAAAGGAGAGGTAGTTGAATGGATTTATTAAGAAATATAATGGGTTTCTTAGAAGAACATAAGAAGTTGGTAATAATCGTTATAATAGTTGGAATCATCGGAACGATTGGGTATGTCACTGTTCAAGAAAAGAAAGCAGCTCAAGCCAAAAAAGAGGCAGATAAGAAAACAGAAGAGATGTTAAAACAAACTAATAAGGGTGGAGATGAAAGTGACAATATGCTCATGAAAATGCAAAAGGATTTAGAAGCATCTTATGGAAAGCACCCTAAAGGTTTTATTTGGGATGTAGACGGTACTTTACTATCCCTTGGAGATAAGAAGATGAGTGCAGAAGATGTTGTTCAAGCTTTTTGTAAGGGTGTATCAAACCTCGATATTGATACTATGCAAAGATATAGTAGGGGTTCTTCTGTTGTAGAAACTTATTCAGGGTACTTCAATGAGAAAAATAAAAATACTGATTACACTGACCAATTCCTACGTAAAATGTATAAAAACTGCATGAAGAGTGTTCAGGTTAAAAGTATTGAAAATTCAGGTGTATTTGCAGACAACAAAAAGGTTTTCACTGTAAAGTGTGAAATGCTTGACTTAACGAATAAAGATTTTTGGAGACAAGATACAGATGAAATATTTGATAATCTATCTGCTTATGACTCAGGTGAATCGGATACTACAAAGGCAGACATCTATCTTTATAACTACATCAACAAGTATTACGAGAGTCCAGACGCCTCTACAAGAGAGGTTAGCTTAGATATAACAGTTCAAAAGTACCCTGACTTGGATAGTGGTTGGTTAGTAAGTGTCGATACTGACTTAAACAATGCTTTCCAATATAAAGATGGTAAGTTGGTTGTTTCTTATATTCGTGAACAGCACCGAGATAATGTAAGAAACAACATAAAAGAGAAATAACTAATCAGGAGTAAAGCAAATGGGAAAGACTTTAATTTGGTCAGTGTTAATAACCTTTTATGTGTTGTTGATGACATATATTTGGAGTAATAAAACAAGAATGCAGAGCACCAGAAATGGTGTTATTGCAGTATTTGGAATAGTGGGTATGCTATTTTTAATATTTGGAGTATTCTTATAGGAGGTGGTGTTAGTGGGGATAAGTGATAAATACAAAAATGATGCTATGGCTAACCGTGATTTTGCTAAGAATCCACCTCAACATCAACCAGGTATGAGTGGAATAAATTGGGACGAGGTATTAAGTTCTGATACAGGGGATACATTAAGTGATGGTCTTGGTGGAGATGTATTTCATTCTACTGGGGGTGCAGATAGTAATTTAGGCTCTGCATTAAGTAATTTACAGGGTGCTAATGGAGGTAATGTTCTTAATTCTGCTGGCTTGAATGGTCAACAGGGGAAGAATTTTGAGGACATAGTGTATGATGGTGTAGCAGTCGCAGGGAAGCATGGTTGGTCTGCTATGAAGGAGTTTATTGAATCATTGGCTGAGTTCTCTGCTTTAGAGAAGGCTAGATTTGGCAGAATGAATGTTAAAGTTGGAGCTGGAATGCTTGCATTCTCGGTACTTTTATGGGTTTTAGGAATATTCGTAAAGGTCAACCATGCATTTGATATTTTCTTAGCAGGTCTTTGTGTTGTGGGTACGGGTGTTGCTTTTTTAGGTTTAAACATTGATAGAGCTAAAGAAGAGCTAGGAGAAGTTTCCAATGAGGCAATTGACGAATTAGAAGAGACAGATTTCAACTTTGATGAAGAGGAAGATAGCGATACTTCTTGGGAGGATAGTTCGGATGACGATATTGACTATTCTTGGGGAGACACAGCTGATGACGGTTCTGATGGTGGTTGGGGCGATTTGGATGGTGGATCTTCTTGGGGAGATGATATAGAGGAAGATGCTGTAGTAGATAACCCTGACCTCGATGATGAGTACGGAAAGTTAAAAGATTTACCAGCGCATCAATACACTAGAAGATTTCTATTTGATACTTTCATGGGGGTGCTGCCTAAGGTTAATCCAAACTATGGAAAAATGGTAAAGATTGAAGAGTGGCAAGATAAATTCGAGAAGATACAGGGTAATCTATCAAAAGTAGCGGAAGATGTGGGTATGAAGAATGCTGATGACCTTTTTGTTGAAGAGATTCGTGAGAACAAGTCTATTATTCAAGTTCGTTGCAATAGACCTGCTGGTTTGAAACCAAAGGAGCTTGCAGATGGTTTAGCTCAGGCATTTAAGGTGGATGAATTTGGTATAGTAAGGGAGGGGGCTGAAGGTGTTTACGCCACTTACTCCTTAGTAACTGGTGGCTTTGTTGTCAACATTTTCAAGGGAGAACCTTACACAGTTTCACTTAAGGACTTGTATATGTCTCAAGAGAGTTGGGTATGTGATACAGACAACAAAATGCCAGTCTTTTGGGGTATAAGTGAGTATGGAATACCTTGGAAGTTTGACTTATGGAAAACAAATGCTATGTTAATAAGTGGAGCACCTCGAGGAGGTAAGTCTTGGAAAGGTCAATCGCTTATTGCACAGATATGTATGTTTAAGTCGCCTAAAGAAGTTCAGTTTAGGGTTTACGATGTTAAAGGACCAACTTCAGATTACTATAAACTATCTCAGGTATTGCCTCACTTCAAAAGCTTTGTATCTGATGCTTATGAAATAGTAAGACACTTAAGACAGGTTCTTGATGAGGAGACAAAGAAAAGAAATAGAATTTTCAAAAATGAAGGTGAAGGTGCAGCAAACTATGATGACTTCAAGAAAATTTGTCCAGATTATGAGTTGCCAATTCTGTATATAGTTATCGATGAAGTTGTAACATTGGTGAGTACTTTAGACAAGGACACTAAGGCTGAGTACGACAGAATTATCAATGAGTTGGTAACAAAAACTCCAAACTTAGGTATAAAGTTGATAATGTTCCCGCACAGATTAACTCAAGAAATCATCAAGAAAACTCAAAGAGATTTATGTGGTTTGAAGGTTGTTGTAAAAATGCCTTTTGAAAGTGTTAATGAAGTAAGAGCAGTAAAAAGAGATGAATTCCCATATAACTTGGTTACGGCTGGTGATATGGCAGTATGTGCTTTTGAATTAAATAAAGGGAATCCAGTATATTCTCATGCTGAGGTTATAACAAACTCAAATGAGGATAATGTAAAACTCTTTAAGTATATCGGGAAGGTTTGGGGTATGCTTGAGCCTGAGTGCAAGACTTTACAACAGAAAGCTGATGAAAGCAAAATAAATATACGTGATAATACTGTAGAGAAGGTAGAAAGTGTAGGAAAGTGGGGTACGTCAGTAAAAGAAGAGAGTACCTCTATGAGTGGAATTGGAGATGACTTAGATGATGAGTCTTGGTGGGACGATATAATAAAGTAGTGAGGCAAAGAAAGTGGTAAAAGTATGAACATATTGGTTAAAGGAGATGCGTCACAGGTTCAAAATTATTTAAGACTATATGTAACAATGTCAGATGTAAGTGAGTACTCTTCACTAGATCAGATGAGAAAGCAGTTGATGAATGAGTTTATGAAGACTGATAATGAGCAATCTTTTGATTTGTTTTCAAGCAGTTCTGAGAGTGGTATCAGTCAGAGAGTAGATAGTCCAGTTGAAGAATCTGATGAGGGGTTTGAGAGTGGCTTTGAAGACCTTGCTGAGGTTGATGACTTTGATGTAGATGATGTAGACGAGGTAAGAGACCCAGAAGAGGCTTGGGAAAAGACTTTTGAAGTAGAGGATGTAGAGGACGTAGAGAGTGTAGAAAATGGGGAATCCAATATTGATGAAGCAGAGTTCTTCTATGATAGCGACGGGTTCTTAACGATTAAGGGTACGGATTTAGAACTGGAAGAAACCTCAGTAGAGGATAACAGTGAACTTGAAAACAGTGAAATTGAGGATAGTGATGATTCTGAAGATGTTGAAGAAGTAGTTGACGATGGAGAAGACTTTGATGGATGGGATAGCTGGGGTGATGAGTCTGAAGATGAGGAAACCAATGAAGAATATATAGAGGAAGTTGATGAAGAACCTGTAGAGGTTGTCGAGGAAGTTGTAGAAGAAGCAGTCGAAACAAGTTCAAGATTTCCTACAGATAGATCAGCAATGGGTGGTCTTGGTTATGTAAGAGATACTTACAAACTTGATGATGTGCAGAGTTTGCCACCAATGAGGGAGTTTGTTAAAAAGAATCCTCAAATTTCTAAATTAGAAGTTGTAGAGTTGTATGGCAGTAAAGAAGTGCAGAAACAACTAAAATTGGGTAAAGTATATGAAAGAAAGGGTAGATTATTTATTTAATCTAAGAATGTGAGCGAGAAGATGATTGTAACTAAAATAAACTATTTCCCTATTAACAGGGTTAAAGAAAGCCAGCCTTTGGCAAGATGTTCGGTGGTGTTGGACAATTGCTTGAAGTTAAACGATATTAAAATTTTTGTTGGTAAAGATGGAAGGTATATTGTATTTCCTGACAGGGCTGACTTAACAAAGTATTCGTGTGAGTGTCAGAACACATTAAGTAAAAATAAAGGGAATGAATGTTTCCACCCAGTGGGTAGGGAGTTTTACGAAGAGTTAAAAGGAATTGTACTAGATGGGTACGCTCGTTTCGAAAGAGATGGAGAGTATATCTATAGACCTAACTAAAGGAGTTTGAAATGGGTAAAAGAAAAGAAGTAATTTATTTTGGTGAAAGGTTTAAAGGAAAATTACTCACAGATGAAGAATGCGAGAAGCTTGAGACAATAATTAAACTAGCCAATAAAGATGCTGAAATCTCTGATTTAAAAAATTGTGTTTATGATTTAAGTGATGAAGAGGTAGACACAATAATTGAGATGAAAGATGGCAGTATCCTAAAAAATTATAAAGAAGGCGAATTAAGACCTAGTCAGACTACGGCAGTTGCTTTTTTGTATGTGTCTAAGCTTGCGTTATTAGCCGATAGTGTAGGTTTGGGTAAGACTGTTGTCACGACTGGATTGCTTAATCTTTTGGAGATGGAAGCTTATCAGAGTGGTAGGGAGTTTAGATTTCTATATTTAACTGAAAAGAATTTAGTTGACCAGACAAGGCATAAACTAATTGCTAGGACTGGAAATTATGTTCAGGAAGTTTTTGGTGAAAAGGATAAAGTTAAAAGGTTTGTTAGAAATAATGAGTTAGAGTTAACAGCAAGTGTTATCGGACCTTATTCTCTGCTTAATAATGTAGATTTTCAAGAGTACATAAGAGCTTGGGAAAGTGAGATGGGTACTTGTCCGTTTGATATTCTCATTATGGACGAGCCAGCTGTATTGAACAATTCGGCTACAAAGACTTACAAAAATGCTTTATTTTTTAGGAAATTTTTTGATCGTGTTGTACTGCTTGACGCTACTCCTTTAAGTAAGGAATTATTGTCAAAATATAACAAGCTGAACTTCTTAGATGAAACTTTTATGCCAACAAAAACTAACTTTTCGAAACAGTATGAGGTATTTGATTATACAGGACCTTACCCAATGAGGTGTAATAAATATAAAAATCAAGAAGAGTTTAGAGAACGAATCGCATTAAGAGCTCTTGGTAGAACAAGAAAGGGTATGGGTGCTACGATAAAGAACTGCTCTGCTAACTTGGTGGTAAGCAAGCTTTCAATGGAACAGAGAGCTTTGCTAAAGAGAACTTCAGTGCCTTATATGGTTTATGACTGTCCTTGGTACATCGATTCAAGTATCGAGATGAACACTTTAACGACTCCTAAGTTGGCATCACTTGTTGAGTTATTAGATGGTGAGCTAAAGGAAGAAAGCTCAATAATCATCTATTCAAGGTATAAAGAATCCCAGAGAGGTATTAAAGCTGTTCTCGATGAACTTGGATTCTCTGCTAAAATAATGAATGGAGATACTGAAATTGAAGAGAAGAATAAGCTGATTGACGGTTTCAAAAAAGGAGATTTCAGAGTATTGATTACCAATGTTCAGAAGGGTTTGGACTTTGGTGATTGTAATGTATGTATCTTTTACAGCTATGACCCTAACCCAAGCAAAATGGTTCAATTTGAGGGTAGAATTACTCGAAGCTTTAATATTGAAAATAAGCATGTTTATATATTGGTTTCAAAGGGTGATGAGCTGAGAACATTAAGAACGGCTGTAGCTGATAGAGCTAAGGCTATGGATGACTTCGATGGTAGTGACTTCTCTTGTGTAATGACATTACTGTTAGACAAGGCAAACTTGAAGGAAAGTACAAGTGTAAAAATAGATAGTTAAGTAGGTGGTAAGATGGTTGAAGGGAAAAGAAAGGTAGGACAAATAATTACAATCTTAATATTCATAGTGCTATTTGCAGGGGTATGTAATTTAAATTTAGTGTTTGCAAAGGATACTGGGGATTATAAAACTTTCAGCCAGAATGACCCAAGGTGGCAGTATAAACAAGCTGGAACAGCGCAGAGAGGTTTATATATCGGTGCAGCAGGTTGTTGGATTACTTCACATGCAGCATTGATGGCTTATGATAACCCAAAATTGCGAGATGTAAATAAGTTTAATCCGCATATACTTGGTACTTCAGGAGCAACAGACGAGAGTGGTGCTTGGATAAACAGTGACAAGGCTTTGAAAAAGTTTACGCCAGAATTTACATTAATTGAGTATGCGAATGTAAGTGGTGATGCAGCGGTTAAGAAGATTAAAGAAGCATTAAAAAATGATTTCTATGTTTGTATGTATGGAAGTCCAACTAATTCAACTGCAGGAATTCATATGGTAGCAGTATTGGGTACTGATGGAGATGGAATAAAGTACTTAGAGGTTGGTGATGGAAGCATTCAAGGTGCTGAGAGTTTTAAGAAAATTTGGGGTAATGGTAGAAGAATATCTCTTGTAATCATTTATAAAGGTAAAAATAAGTCAAGTGTGATGCTTAAAGGTGGTGGAGAGTCGGCTAATTCTAAGGACAATAGAAAAGCGTCAACTTTAATAAATGAAGAGTCCTTGGCAGGAATGCCAAAACATCAAGAGATTGCAGATGGGGCTGTTACTTTCGACTTACCAGACTCTGAAGGATTATCTACAGCGCAGAAACATAATGTAGATGCGATAAAGGAAAATATGCAAGCAGATTCTTGGAATTGGAAGAAGGCAGGAGGTACTTTTGTAAGTATGCTAGGATTCCTTTGTATGGGGTATGGTTTCTTGTTATTATTTGCACTATTGTTTGATAAGTCAGCAGACTTCTTGGGTATTTCAGTTTTGAGTGTAATTAGTCTTGGAAGGCTAAAGATTGTTGACGAGGCTGATGGTGGGGTAAATGCTGGTAGAAAAGGGTTTTTAACTCAGAAACAGGTTATCTTTCGCATAGTAAGTCTTATAGTGATAGGTATGCTACTTGTTGGGGGAACTGTATTGTTTTGGTTACAAGATGTGTATCTTTGGGTTAATAATGGTATAAATGGAGTAGGTAGATGAGCGAGATAAAAAGTCATTTTGATGATTGTCCTTACGGATGTAATGATAATGGTATGCTATTAGATGAAAGCACAAGAACATTTGTCAAGTGTCCTCATTGCTGGGAAAAGCGAAAAGAATTGATGAGGGGTTCGGTTGATGATACAGGTGTAGAAAATTTAGACTTAGCTGAGTTGAGGAAGAAGTTTGGTTCGGAAGGGTTATATCTGAGTGGGGAGTTTTCTTATGATGCTATTGTAATGGAAGGTGAGCGATTACTCTTAGACGCTGAATCATTAGAGTATCAGGAAGCTGAGATAAAAGAGTTGCTAAACTGTTTAAAAAGGAGTGAGTTGCCGAGATGCTCTTACTGTTTTGGAATAGAGTCCAGAGGTAGAGTTGATAGGCTAGCTTTTCCTATTTTAGCAGATGCATATAAAAACGGATTGAGTGTATGCCGATTTATATCTGCCAATGAATATGGTAGAATAGTAAATACACTCGAAGATGAGATTGATGAGTTTTATGCTAACGATTTGGTAGTTATGCTTTTAAATGAGGGTATAACAAAATCAGTGATTTCTTCAGTAAAAGGGTTAATGCAGATAAGAGGTTTGGCTGGAAAGCCAACTGTATTTGTAACAACGATGGAGAGGTCAAGGGTCGAGAGCCTATTGGATTGTGGCGAGGAAACTCATCTACTCTCAAAACCTGTATTCTTGAAAAAGAAGGGTACGGTGATTCAACAAAACTCAGAGAGTGACTCAGAAAAGATAACTTTAAGAGACCTAATGAGTTGCTAGGTAGATGAAAGGCTGGAAGAAAAGGTAGGTGTGACTGAAGATGTGAGTTATTTTAAATTATTAGTGGTAAGAATTAGAGGATTAAGAAAAAGAAAGGAAAGTAACATGGTAAATAAAACTATTACGAAAAAACACCGTTTGTTTGCAATGTTTATGGCATTTTTGATGGTTCTTGGGCTTGGGAATTTTGTTAAACCTATGACATCTAATGCAGATACGGTTAATGTTGTGGAAACAGTTATGAGCACACATAGGTGGAAAATGCAAGGAGGGGTATATCAGGGTACAGCAATGGTTAATTGGGATGTACCAAGTTGGTTCGTTTGTAGTGATGGACTTAAATCTCTATGCATAAATCCTTACGTGCAATTTGAAAATGGGGCAAAGACACGCTCAAACATTGTTCCTGCAATTGGACAAGAGAGAACAACTTTTATAGCCAATGGTCTTGATTATATTAGAGGACAGTATGGCGAAGGAGAAGCTGGTGCAGCACATGCACAAATGTGGGTTTGGCATAATCTATCAGGTGTAAACCCCGAGGGTATATCTTGGACTGCAAATGTAAGAAGGACTTCAAACTGGATTTGGGGAGATATAGATACAATGCTAAATGGTGCTACTGCATATGCAAATGCTCATGCGAAGGATCGAAAAGGCTTTGGGTATATGTATAGAGGTTCAGGTCAGAGTACAGCAGCATTTTGGACAGAGGCAGCTGTTGGTCATGCACACCTTACAAAGTCAACTGAGAATACATTTGGTACAGAGCTTATAAAGTGTTGTCCTAATGGGTATTCTCTTGCAGGAGCAGTTTATGGCGTTTATTCAGACGATGGTCTAACAAATAAGGTTGGCGAGTTCACAACTGGTGCTGATGGTTCAGCTAATACTTTGGAACTAGCTCCAGGGCAGTATTACGTGAAAGAGCTTACACCAGCTAAGGGGTACAGATTAGACCCTAAGACACATACAGTAATAGTAACTGCTGGTCAGACAGCTGAGGTAGCAGTAAGTGATAGAGTTATCTTCGACCCTGTAAAGTTAACGCTAACTAAAAAAGCTGAAAAAGGTGCAGATAAGAATTTATCTGTGGCTGGTGCAGTATATACAATGAATTATTTTGCACCAGAAGCAGATGGGTCTTACCCAACAGAACCAACTAAGAGTTGGGATTTTAAGTCAGATGAAGACGGTCTTGTTCTAGCAACAAAAGAATACTATGTAGAGGGTTCAGGTGATTCTACATTCTTTAATAGAGGTGGAAGATTAAATGTTCCTATCGGTAAACTAACTGTTGAAGAGAAAACAGCTCCAAAAGGTTTTGCTCGAACAGAGGGTGTTCTAGTAGAAAAAATATTTGATGGTGTTAATCATACAGCTACTGAAGCTGAAGTAGAGCTTACTGCAACAGATACAGAAAAAGAACAGAAGATAAAAATTCATGTTCAGAAAATTGACTCAGAAACAGGAAAGCCAGTTCCACAAGGTGTTGGTTCTTTCGAAGGTGCAGTATTTGGTGTAGCTAAATATGATAAGCTTACTGGAGAAGATACTGAAGTTTATGAGATTACTACAGACAAAGAGGGTAAGGCTGAAACTGGTGAATTAAAGCCAGGTCTTTACAAAGTGTATGAAAAGAAAGCTCCTAAGGGGTACATTCTAAATACAGAAAAGCAGGATATTCGTGCAAGAATCACTGAAATCAATAAAGCTGTATTTGATTACACTGTAGAGGTAAAGGAAGATGCAACTACAACTGAAATTTACAAGATTGATAAGGCAACAAAGAAGAACCTTGCTGGGTCAACACTTCAGGTTCTAGATAAGGACAATAAGGTTATCGACGAGTTTGTTTCAACTGATGAGAAGCATGTACTTAAAGGTCTTACAGTTGGTGAAACTTACAAATTAAAAGAAATCGCAGCTCCTAAGGGGTATGTTGTTAACAATAAAGAAGTTGAGTTTACTGTAAAGGATACAAAAGAACCACAGAAGGTTGAAATGGAAAATGATTTTACAAAAACTGAAATTTCAAAGAAGGATATGTCCTCAGGAGAAGCTGTAAAGGGTGCTAAGCTACAGCTGTTAGACGAAAATGGTGCAGTTGTTGACAAGTGGATTTCTGATGGAAAAGCACATCTAACTGAAAAGCTAGAAGTAGGTAAGAAGTATAGAATTCACGAAGTCGAAGCACCTAAGGGTTACTTCATTCAGGAAAAGGATGTTGAGTTCACTGTTGAGAATACTACAAAGGTGCAGGCTCAGCAGATTGAAAATATGCCAGTTCCTGAAGTACATACAACAGCTACATTCGAGAATGGCTTGAAAGACAATCAACCTAAGGGTACGGTTAAAGTAATCGACAATGTACACTATAAGAAACTTGTACCTGGATTAAAGTATGAGATGCTAGCTAAGTTAGTAGATAAGGCTAATCCAGAAACTGTTATTGCTGAAAAGACTGTAGAGTTTACACCTGAAAAGGCTGACGGCACTTACAAGGTTGAATTCGAAGTGGATGCAAGCAAGTTAGCTGGAAAGAGAACTGTTGCATTTGAAACTGTTAGGTATGAAGGTAAAGACCTTGTAATTCACGCAGACATTAACGATGAAGACCAAACAGTTAGCTTTCCAGAAATTAAAACAACTGCTACCAACATGAAGGGTGGTAAGGTTGTATATGGTGGCAAGGACTCTCAGTTCAAGGATGTTGTAGAGTATAAGGGTCTAACACCAGGAAAAGAAAAGAGATTCGAAGGAAAGATTATCGACAAGGAAACAAAGAAACCAGTTCTCGATAAGGATGGGAAAGAAATCACTGCATACGCTCTTCACACTCCTAAGGAATCCAATGGTAAGGCTGAAGTAGTATTCCACTTCGATGGTTCTGTTGTAGCAGGAAAAGATATTGTAGTGTTTGAAAAAGTACTCGATGGTAAGGTAGAGGTTGCAGTTCATGAAGACCCAACCGATAAAGGTCAAACAGTTTCAGTGCCTAAGATTGGTACCCAGATGACTTCTAACGGTAAGAAGGTTGTTGATGCAAGCAAAAACACTCCATTCGAAGATAAAATCAAGTATGAGAATGTTCCTGCAGGCGAGTACACTGTAAAAGGTAAAATCGTTTACGGAAATATCTTTGGTGTAGAGGTTGTTAAGGAAGTTGAAAAGAAGGTGACTGTTTCTGAAAAGACAGGCTCTGTAACAGTAGACTTTAATCTCGATACAACAAACTTGAAGGGTAAGCAGTTAGTTGCTTTCGAAGAATGGTATGATGTTAATGGTGTTCTTGTTGCTGAACATAAGGACCTCAAAGATAAGGGTCAGACCGTTGAAATTAAGAATGATATCCCAAACACTGGAGATGTTTCAAACATCATGGGGTATGGTTCACTTCTAGTTGTTGCTGGAGCTTTGGTTCTAGTGATAAAGAGAAGAAAGTCTAATGAGCTATAATTAAATAGCTGGTAAAAATGGGTGGTAGTTTCGGCTTCCACCTTTTTGCTCTTATATTATATAATAGAAGCTTTTGGCTCGTTTTCGTGTTTTGCGTTTTATTTCGGTGTAAATTTGGTAAGAATTTAGATATTTTTAGAAAGTAGTTGAAAGAAGATTAGAGATTAGGTAAACTAGTGTTAAATCAAGGTTGAGGTCACAGTCGATTTCAACAGAGTGGGTAAATTTTCTAATAAAAAGTGTAAATATTGAAGGAAAAAAATAAAATTTTTATCAGTGTCTTGCGAAGTATTAGAAAATGTGCTATAATTTAAGTAAATTCAAGCAATCGGCTTGTAAAAATTTAACATTTAATGAAAAGAGGTAAACGAAATGAAGATGAAGGAAATGGTTAACAACCTAATCGCAAAGGTAAAAGAGAATAAGATTAAGAGTGGTATAATTACTGGTCTTTTAGTAATGACCCTTGTAGGGGGTACGGCTACAGCAATGCTGATGTCAGACAACACAGCTAAGGCTGATAATAACAAAACAACAACGGTTGCTAAGACAGTTAAGAAGGGTGACGTTAAGAAGTCAAACTCTAAGAAGGTAGAAAAGGAAATTAAAGAAAATAAGGAAAGCAAGCCTGAGGAAGTAAAGGAAGCTGAAAAGAAGTTGGAAGAGGCTAAGAAATCAGGTAATGTAGAGGCTATCAAGGAAGCTGAGAAGCTTGTGGAGACTAAGAAGTCAGCCGTTAAGGCAACAGTAAGTTCAAATTCAACAAGTAAGCAGTCAGCATCTACAAGTAAGCAGACAGCACCTGCTAGTAAGCAGACAGCGTCAAACAGCTCAAATAACAGTTCGAAGAGTTCTTCAGAAGCATCTAAGCCAGCAGCACCTCAGAAGAAAAAGGTTTGGGTAGAAACTAAGCCAGCTTGGGATGAGCAGGTTCCAAACTACAATCTCCCAATTTACAAAGAAGTTTACGTTTGCAGATTTTACAATGGTGCTGGTCAGCTTATATACACTATAACAGATAATAGTGAAGATGTTAATGCTAAGTATAAAGAACTTGCAAAAACAGTAAATGGTCTATCACTTGAAGAAGGGTACGAAGATGTTCCTACAGGTGAATACCAGACTAAGACAATTCACCACGAAGCAGAGGGTGAATATGTGTGGCAGTAAGGAGTGCAAATTCCTTACTGACTGTCATTTTACAATTAAATAGAGATATTACTTAAGATTTCAAGAGGGAAAAGATAAGTTACAATACTTATCCAACCTGAGTTCCCTAAGTCAGTAGAACATAGCGCTCATGTTTTAACTAATACAGATAAAAACAGTGCACAAACAGTAAAAAAAAGGATGTACCTAATACAGGTGATAATAATAATATTGTTTTTTACAGTATGTTGCTAATGTTCACAACTGCTATGATTGTACGATTCAAAAAGAAAAATAACTAGTAAGGTATTTTATTAAACTGAAATTTACATAGAAAAGGAGAGAAAGAAATGAAGTTTAAGAAAATGTTTAAGGCGGTAGGAGCGAGTTTGCTAATAGCTTGCTTGGTACCAGCAGCAGCTTTTGCAGGAGAAGATGTTACTGAGAATGCTGTTGAGAAAGAGGTAGGTCAGGAGCTTAATATCCTCGACTCTGTGACAAAACCTGATGGTGCTTTCACAAGAGTTGATGAGGCTGAGCAGGACTTTAGCCCTGCAAATGCTCCAATAACAAAAAATGTAGAGAACGCAGTTTTTTACAGGGGAGATGGTACAGCAGTATACTCTATCGCAGACAATAGGGAAGATGTTAATGCTAAGTACAGAGAACTAGCAAATGTTAACGGCTTGTCTTTAGAAGAGGGAGATGTAGACCTAATAAACGGCTATGACGCTCCAACTGAAACGACTGCTAAGTATCCAGTGTATACTCCTAATGGAGATGGTACTTTCGACAAGACTTGGCATATAGTTCCAATCAAGGTAACTTATACGCCACAGATTGAAAAAATCGAAGTAACTTATAAGACAACAGAGCCTATAGATTACCTATCTGCAGTGAAGAATATGCCTAATGGTGCTAGTCTAGGAATCACTGAACCTGCAGATGTTAACAAGCCAGGTAGACAGGTTGCTAAGGGTAAGATTATCTTCAAGAATGGTCTTAAGTCAATAGACGTTGAGATCCCAGTTTCAGTGGTAATTAAGTGGGCACCAATTGAAGAGTTCCCAGCAATTACAACAGCAACTGTAAATGTAATGAAGGATGCTGAAGCAGACTACTCAAACGCAGTAACTAACCTACCAGAGGGTGCAAGAGTTGAGGTTTATGAAAAAGCTGATACATCAACTATTGGTCTTAAGGATGCTAAAGTAAAGGTTACTCTAGCTAATGGAATGTCTAAGGTTGTCACTGTAAAGGTTATGGTACATCAGCCTATGATTGGATTGGAAGAGATTCCAGATGTTAAGACAACAACAGTATATGCTGTTCAGGGTACGCCATGTGATATTACTAAGGGTGTAACTCTACCAGAAGGTGCTACAGCTGAAGTAGTTGAAGATGTTGCTACAACTGAAAAGGGTGACTTTGTAGGAAAAGTTAAGGTTATCTTTAAGAATGGTATGACCAGAACAGTTAAGGTTTCTGTAAAGGTGGTAAAAGAAGTTCCTTGGGGTACAATTGAAGCAATCCCAGCAGTAACTCCAGTGCCACATAACTATACAATTGGTGACATCACACTGGAAGATTTTGCTAAGCTAGATGACCATGAGTTCTTCAAGACTGATGGCAAGGTTAAGGACTTTGAAATTCTGTCAATTCAGAATGCTGAGGGTAAGGATGTTAGCATCGATAAGGTAGATTTCAGCAAGGAATTCGAACTCACACTAACATACAAGATAACATTTGAGAATGGTATGACAAGAACAGTTAAAGTTCCTGTAACAAATAAAGCTAAGGTTGTTCCACAGCCTCAGAACAATGGAAATGCCACAACTCAGAGTGGTGGTAACACAACAGTTCAGAACGCTCAGAACAGTGGTGTAGTTGCTAACAGCAATGTTCCAAACACTGGAGATAGCAACCCACTATACATTTGTGTAGGTGCTGGAGCTCTCGCTCTAATGGGTATGGTTCTTGTTACAGTTATGAGAAAGAGAAAAGCTAACAAGTAAGATTTACCTCTTATTGAATAGTACATGTTGAAGAGAAGGATACTCAGAATTGAGTATCCTCTTTTCATTAAGTGGTTTAATTTTCTAGTAAGTTGTCTAAATTTCAATGTAACTTATTGGGTTTTGGGTTAAGTTATGTTATAATTTAAGTAAATAAAAAAGTTAGTGGCTAAAAAGCCTTAATGAAAGGAATTATTTAAGATGGTAGATGAAAAGAAAAAGTATGACGACTCGTCAATTAACTTACTTGAAGGTGAGATGAGAATAAGAACTAGACCAGAATCTATGCTGGGTTCGAATGGTCTTGATGGTGCAAAACATACTGTAATTGAGATACTTGGTAATGCAACAGACGAACACCTATCAGGGTATGGTGATAAACTAGATATAACCCTATTCGAAGATGGTAGTATTGGTATAAGAGACTACGGTAGAGGGGTTCCAATGGGTTGGAATGAGAAGTATAACAAGTGGAATTACTTCCTAATCTATGAGGAACTTTACGCTGGCTCTAAGTACGATGACAATCAAGAGGTGTTAAGAAGCATTACTGATTGGTCAAACTTTGATTTTAGAGATTATCCTTACCTTATTACAGTAGGTCTTAATGGTGTGGGAGCAGCAGCAACTCAGGGTACATCAGAATTCTGTAGGGTAGAGTCATACAGAGATGGTGTTATGACTGCTATGGATTATAAAGAAGGTAGACACTGCTATGAAGAACCAATTGTTGAAGCTACTAATGAGCCTAATGGTACTTTTGTAAGATGGAAGCCTGATGGCAGACCAAAGCCACTTGGAGTATTCTCAGATGTAAAAATACCTGAGAGATGGTTTAGGGACTTAGCTTATAATCAATCATTTATTGGTGGTTTTGATGTAACTTATAACAATCAAGGAAATATAATTCAGTTCCCTAAAAAAACATTGTTAGAAGTTTTAAAAGAGGAGCTTGGCTCAGATAGGTGTGCTTACGGAAAACATTTTGCACATACAGAGGAAGATGGAGAGATTTGTGTTTGTGAGGTAGAGGTTGCGATAGGAGAAAAAGGACAGGGTACGAGGTTTTTCCACAACAAAGTAGCTATTCGAGGGGGAGTACATGCTGATGCCTTAAATACAGCTGAGTGGCAATTCTTTAAGAATAGAGGTACTGAGAGAGGTGTAAAAATCAAGACAGTTGATTATGCTGGATCTCTTTCAGTATTGGTTTCTTCCTTAAGTAACAAAGTATCTTACCGAGGTCAAACAAAGGACAGCCTAGATAATAGGTATGTATTTGATTGTGTAGAGGCGTCAATCACAGAGCTCCTAGAAAACGAGTGGGCAAAGGGTACGCCATGGTTGGTTGAAATAGTTGAGAGCGTTATTGAAACAGCTGAAAACAGATTGGCAGTTGATGAAATGTCAAAACAGCTGAAGTCAATTGCTAAGGCAGTAAAAAATCAGAAGGCGAGTGATAAGTTTAAGTCTTGTAAGACTTATGGTGTTGACCCAGCCAGAACAGAATATTTCATTGTTGAGGGTGATTCTGCAGGAAATGCAGTAAAGAATGGTCGAGACCCAGTATTCCAGTGTTTGCAGAAGCTAAAGGGTAAGTCATTGAATCTGTATAAAGCAAGCATTGAGAAGATGCTGAAGAATAAGGAAATTGCTGATATCGTAGCAAGTATTGGTTGTGGTATTGAGCTAAATATTGAGGGATATAAAACATTTGACATTAACTCTCTGAAAGTAGGTAAAATCATTTTTGAAACAGATGCTGATATCGATGGTAAGCATATAAGAATGTTGTTATTCCTAATCTTTTGGAAGCTTATGCCTCAGCTCCTATACGATGGGTATGTGTATATTGGTGAGACACCCTTATACATAGTTAACAAAGTAGATGGTACAAGTCTATTCTGCTATACTGAAGAGGAGTTAAGAGATTTGCAGGAAAGTGATGTAGCTATTCAAAACATTACTCGTTTTAAGGGTTTGGGTGAGATGAACTCAAAAGACCTTTGGGATACAACTCTTAACCCAGAAACTAGAAAACTAACACAAATTAAAATAAGTCCTAATGACTTGGAAATAGATTCTGTATTGGAGATTTTATTCGGTAAAAGCACAGACCTCAGAAAAAAGGAAATCTTGGGTACGCTTATAGGTGATGAGTATGCTGAACAATGTGAAACTTTGGATGAATTGATGGGGTATATTGCCAGCCTCGATATGGAAGACGGTTTGGACGTTGAAGAGATAGAGTATGTAGGATAAAGTACTTGGGTTTACAGCTTTGTAGAAAGGTTAATAATTACGAAGTAAAGTTTTGGTTTGGAGGGTTCATGCTCGAACTCTATTTCTAATGTGTGTTTAATCCTTAATGAATAATCTTGCTCAGGTGAAAGAGTAAGTGTATAATAGAGGTAACAAAAAGAAAACTGCTTTGATAGTTTGGGAAAGATTTAAAGCACGAAGTAGACGAAAGGTAAAAGTAAAATGTCAAATTTATATAACGGTTCAAGTGAAGGATTTGAAAACCTAGTAAAAGGGTATATTGATTACGCAGAAGAAGTTATTACTGCCAGAGCAATACCTCACTTATATGATGGATTAAAGCCCGTTCACAGGAGAATATTAACTTCTGCACAAGGGTTGAAGTTTAATAACGGGCTTTTGAAGAGTGCTAATCTTGTAGGTGCAACATTGGCTCTTCATCCTCATGGTGATGGTTCTGTATATGATGCAATGGTTAGAATGACTGAATCGAATACATCATTTAATTTACCACTTTTCGCATCTTCAGGAGAACTGGGCAAGGTTTATTCCTCTGATGGACCTGCAGCTATGAGATATACTAAGATAATGCCAAACAAGAACATTGGCTACTTCTTCAGAGATATGAAGGTTTGCAAAATGAAACCAGCTGAAGAGGGTGATGGTTTAGAGCCAGTAGTTCTACCAGTAAGGTTTCCTAACATCCTTGTAAATGATATGGAAGGTATAGCAGTCTCTGTTAGAGCGAAACTACCAAGTTTTAACCTTGGAGATGTAATTGATTTAACAGTAAAGTATCTTGAAAGTGGAGAGTTAAATGACAGTGATGTAATAATCCCAGATTTCTCTACAGGTGGTGTTTTGGTAAAAAACAATATCGAGTTACTCAAACTAATGTTAACGGGTAAGGCATCATTGAAGATTCGTGCAAAGGTTGAGATTAATGGCAAAGATATCTTAGTTAAAGAAGTTCCAGCTGGAAAGACAGTGGAAAACATTACTAGGGCAATTAATAATCTTGGCGATAAGAGAATCAAATCAGTGATGGACGCATCAGGTCATAAGTCAGACCACCTGCTTGAGATTAACTGTAAGAAAGCTAATGAGGTTGAATCCGTTCTCTTGATGTTGTACAAGGAAAGGATTCTACAGAACAACATCGCAACCAATATGATTGTTATTGAAAATGATAAGCCTGTAATTTTGGGTGTTCATGGAATTATACAACATTGGGTAGAGTGGAGAAAATCCGTTGTTACTGAACTATTCCAAACTGAGTTGAGAGATGTAGAAGCTGAGTTAAATTCTCTTGGGTACTTCATCAGGCTGATAAGCAACCAGGAATGGAAAGAAAACTATATTGGAGAAATAACAAATAAAGGAAAAGCAGAGGGTAGAGCTTATCTTGAAAGCATTTTCGAAGATATTACAGCTGATGTAGTGGAGTGGATATCGAACAGGGCTATCTCAGCATTTAACCATGGTGGAAAATATAAGACTCGCTATGATGGTCTTATGGAGTTTAAGCAAGAGAGAGAGTACAATCTTTCCCACCTTGAAGAGTATATCGTAAAAGATTTACTTGAAATTAAGGCTGAGCAAAAAGAACAGTGCAAAAGAAAGACTTTTGTAACTGAACAGGATTATAAATTCTCTAAAATTGTAGAAGCTGAAATTGTAGACGACAGCTACTGTGTTTATACAATCTATAAGAATGGTTTTATGATTAAGGGTAGAGATATCATTGAGGGTGATGATGTGCTTGCAAGTATTCCAGCACAGGCTAATTCAACTCTTGTAGGATTTGATAACTTTGGTCGAATCTTGAGAGTATACGGTACTGAAATAGACTTCACTCCACTTGGAGAGAAGGGTGTTTACTTACCAAAATACTTTGATACTTATGTTGATGGAACTGATTTTGAGTATTACTTTATGTACTTTGGACTGCTTGATGGAAGCACAAGAACACTGCTCTACAAAGATGGGTATGTTGGTTTCCTTAACACAGAAGAACTTATTTCAAAAAGGAAGCAGAGGATTATACCTAATGGAGTACCTGCAAAGGTCATCTCAGACTTGGTTGGTGTAATTGAAGAAAAAGATACTAAAGAGTTTATCTTGGTTGCAGACGAGTCTACTGGTAAAGCCAGATTTGGTTTGGCAAGGGTAAGCGATATACCTGTAAGGTCAAGAACAAGTTCAGCCAAGGTATTCAGCGGAAATAAAATAAACATCAGATACTACAAATCACTGGATAATGTAGAGCTTTGGGAAACCTTTGATAACCCTCTGCAGTATGGAACTAAAATGCAAAAGTTGCAGGGTAAGTTTATTGGCGACCCATCAGAATTGATAGAAACGGAAAACGGTGAGGTTTAAGAATGTCCGAACAAAAGGAGTATAAGGGTTTAGGTATAGTTGAAGAAGCAAAAACAGAAGATAACATAGAACCTGAAGCTGTAACTCACGAGTTGGACTTAGGTGGTTTAGATTTTGTTATTGAAGACGATGGAAATGATGACGATGGGGTTGACGAAGATGGTTTAACTCCTGATGAGCGTCTAAGGAGTTTCTCAGACACTATACTCAGTACCTTGGTAGTTGAAGACAGTGAAATAAAGAGTTTTGCAGTGAATAGGCTTTTTGCAAATGTCACGCCAATGCTTTTTAGAGATGAGAATTACATCATCTACTCAGTTCTCTATAACTATCGAAATCGTTTAAAGAGAATGGAAATAGATGAAGAGTTTATTTCCCTTTACCTAAACAGAAATAGGGATATCATCACAAAGGCGAAACCTTATATTGATATTCGAGCTTTTGGAGAAGTAGATGGCTCTCTTGAACTTGGGTATATATCGGGTGTATTGAAACAGTGGAGAAGACTAAAGGGTATGCCTATAATCAGTGAGGGTGGTTTTGAGCTCTCATTGGAAAAGTATATTTTGGAGTTTAAGGCGATTGAAACCTCTAAGGCTTATGAGGTTGCAAATGTGATATTAAACCGAGGTATGTATGTTAATGGTAAAAATCTCTTTGGTTTTAATGATAGTTTTAACTATGTTAGAAGAAAGGTAGCTGAGATTGAAGGTGTTACAACATCCGACAAGGGTACGGGTTTCACAAAGATGACTGAGGTATTAAATGAAGAGAAAGACGATGGTAAAAAGCCATACAAAATCTCAGATTTTGATACTCTTGATGAGTTAAATAAACATTATGGTGGAATATACAGTGGGTTGTTTTATCAAGTAATCGCTCCACCGAAGGCGGGTAAGTCAAAGTTGTGCTGTAGAATTTGCCATACAACTGCTATCAGATACGGTAATAATATAACTGTATGGGCAGCTGAGGGAGGTAAAGAGATGTGGACAGCTCAGATGAGAGCTATTCATTTCGATTGGACATTCAACCAAGGTGTATCTGTAACAGAGAAGAAATACGGTGTAGACCAAAATGTTATCTTACACGATAAGTTCCAGACTGATGAGTTAAGGGATTGCGAGTTGACAAGTAAGCTAGATTTAATGACTAACGAAGGGTACGGCTCTATTGATTATATCGACCGACCTTTTAATGTAGAAACCTTTATTGACGACATAGATACCTCTGTTAAAGAGAATAACAGTCAATTAGTCATCATCGACTATTTGCAATTGATTGGTTCTGAAAAGGGTTTAGATGAGAGAAAAAGTATTGCTGAGGCTTATAAAAAACTGTTGCTTTATTGTCGTCAAGAGAATATTGCAGTATTAACACCTGCCCAGTATAAACAATCTACTTTTGATGAGTTGATAAAAAGTACTGATGCTGGAAACTTCGATTTAAGAACTGCAGGTGGTGGTTCTGCTGAGGTTTTAAGAACACCGGATATAACTTTTGCATTGTGGGCAACTACGGCAGACTTAGCTAACAATAGAATGAAGATATTACCAATGCCTTGTAGATTGGGTAAGGCTTTTCCGAAGATTGATGTAATTCATGATTTGGGTTCTTGCAAATTCTTGTCTGTTGATGGTGGGGGTACGGTTGGTTGATTTATCCTTGTGGCGATTTAACCTCGAAAATCTTCGATTTTACGGGGTTTTATCGCTTGGTGGTGTCCTTGAGCGATTCGCTTGTTTTGTGGCTCTGTGGCTTTGTTTTGGGGCTTGTGCGTTGTTTGTGTAAAATTGGGGTTTCTTTGTGGGTGTGAATGCTGGCTGAGGTAACTTTGAGGAGTGGAAGGTTCTACCTAAAAGTAAGAGAGTAAATATAAGAGACGAAGGAGAAGAGTAATAAAATGGAAATATTAGATATTAAACAATTTCAAACAGAACTTCCAGGTAAAAAACTTGAAGGGTATGCACTAATCAATAGTGTGAATGTTAGTGAAACAAAGAAAGGTCAACCTTTTTTAGTAGGAAAGCTATTTGCTAAGGGAGAGATTGGGTTTAAGGTTTGGAACAACTCTAAGGCTTTTGAACGGCTTAGTGGTGGTGTTAAAGGCGAAGGTATTTACATTGTAAGTGGAGAGATTAATCTCTTTAATGGAAGCAGAGACTTGATACTCAATCAAGCCGATCTAGATGAAAATAGTGGATTGGGTAAGGTTGATTTTTTAAAGTCTATCTATGATGGAAATAGAATGTACGAAGCACTTTGTACTCTGCTAAAAAAGTCAGTTTCAGAGAACTGGTATAAAGTATTTGAGCTGGTTATGTCAGGAAGAGAAGAAGCTTTTAGAACGGAATATGCAGCAGTTAACCACCACGACAATGTTCCAAGTGGTTTGGTGGCACATACTTACAAGGTCTGCAGAATAGTAAAAGTAATGGGTATGTATAACGAAATCGTCAACTATTGTGGTATGGACTTATTGATGGTTGGGTCGGCTTTGCACGATATTGGTAAGGCTTATGAATACAATATGGGTGCAATGAGCAAACGAGGTAAGATTTTAAGCCACAGGGTAATTGGGTTAGAGATACTTTCCAAGTTAGAAGATGAAATTGTTGAACTAATTGGTCAAGAAGATTTTGATTTGCTAATAAGCATTATTGTAGGACATCACGGAGAGTATGAAGAGAAGCCAAGAACAGTTGCAGCATATGTTGTGCATCTTTGCGATATGATTGAAAGCAACTTGCAAAGTATAAATCAGGAATTGGGTACGGCTCTAGAGTTAGATGGGTTAAGGGAAATAAGATACGCTGGAATGCGTTTAAGGTAGGTTATGAATAAGCATATAAAAGTAAAACTAGTATTTCTAGTAATTTTGTGTTTCGTATTGATGTGTGGTTTCACTTCAAATAAAGGAAATAAGAGTGATGTTGAGACTGTTATTTTTAACTATATGACAGATAAACCACCAAAGAATAATGTAGCCCTATTGACAATGTACGAAAGTAAAAGCAACACAAAATATAATGGTTTTGCAACATCAGATGGCACAAGTTCTCAGATAGAAGTTAAGGTTACTGCTGATCCTGTTAAAAACATGACGTTTTTTGGGAAGGAATGGTATAATTGTCATGCTCTTGTAAACATAACAACGGAATGTAAAGAGAAGATGGATAAAGGTCAACTAAAAGTTGAATTAGACTCTAAAGAAAGTCAGAAAAGTGAAAATACAAATAAAAAGAACACTAATAAAATCGCAAGTGCAATTATCATAGGAATTATTAGTGCTTTTGTACTAAGTAAAATTACTGAAGAACGAGAGAAGGGTTAATTATGAAGGCATTTTTTAGAAGTAAAGTTGGAATAGCTTGTGTACTGGGGGTTGTAGTCATAGTGGGTATGGTTTGTTTCCTTGGTGCAAGGGCTATCCTTAACAACAGTACAAGTGGTGAAGAGATTGTAGCTAGAGAAGAAACAGCAAAGAAGTCTGCTGATAAGAAAAAGGTTCTTGAGAAGAAAGAGAGTAAGTGGGTAGATGAGAAGTTTGGTCAAGGTGAAGAAAATTCTATTAATTACAGTCAATCTGAATTAGAAGATAAAGGTTACACCAAGGCATATAGACAACTCATGCACATCTACACAGATTACCCTAATGTAGATGATAAAAAAATGGTTGAAAACAGAAACAATATGTTTGCTGAACCAGAGTTCAATAACTTCAATAAAAGGGATATTGAAGAGAACCTTGCTAAGATTCGTAAAGACTCTAAAAAGCAATTCTCTAAAATATACAAGAAATGTCCACCATCAATGGACTATTGGTATCTTTTAGAACCTGACTACAAAATAGATAACAGACTAATCACGTTCTCTGAAGATGAGAGCTTGCGTGTAATAGATACTCCAGCTTTTACTAAGTGCTTGTATGAGACTCTACAGATGGAAGAAGGAAGGGGAAAAGAAGGACTAGGTAATGGGGGTATTTTAGATATTAGAGACGAATGCCTTGTGCTAGTGGACCAATTCGACACAAATAAGTTTGTATATCAACTAACAGATAAAGATAACACAGGAATAGTAAATCTTGTATGGGACGAGGATTTCACGAATTTAAATGAGGTTGCAGGTGGAGATACAAAAATATTTATTTGTGTAGACCAATCTCATTTAAAAGAAGTAAACTATATGTTCCCTAAAGATTGGTGGACAATTGGGCATAAAAGTCAAGATACAAACAGGAGATTTGTATTTGCTCCTCAAAACACAAGATTTAAGAAAGAAGTATCTAAAGACGGAACTAACTTAATATTTATTTATACGGTGAACTATGGTGGATAATCTTAATTCATTAAAGAAGAAAAACAAAATAATACGGGTTATAGGTCTCATCCTCTTGGGTATGATGTTCTTTACTTTGGTTGCTGAAGCAGTCGATTTGCCTAATGATGGTGAATTTAAGAAGAACCCATATGGCGACACCAAGTTACCCAGCACTTTCAAGAGTTTGGAGTATTATGACTGTTTAATACCTTATCAAAGGACCTTTGAAGAGGTAGGTGGTATTGCTTATAAAACAATATCAACTAAGTACGAAGCATACAGACAGCCTATGTCAGAGACTGTAAAGAAATCTAAGATTGGTTCTCAAGTTATGCTTGAGAGTGATTTATCAGTTGAGGGTGCAAAAAAGAAATCCTATGATAAAGATGGTGTAAACATATTTGAAGATGCTAAGGGTAATAAGTACTATGGTGGTGCATTGCCGAGGTTCTTTTGGAGTGTTGAACCACACTACTATGACTTTTCGATAATAAATCGAGGTCAGTTATTTGATGCAATTTTAACTGACGGTACAGTGCTACATTACTGTGTGATAGATGCTCACGCAGACCAGGACTCGAATTGTGATGATTCTGAAGGTGGTTCTAAGGATGTACATTGGGCTAAAACACCAATTAAGAAGAGGCAATACTACAAGCTGTTTCATGCGAGGGGTGGGCATATAATAGAAATAGCAGCTCGTAATAATGCTAGTTTGAATGCTTTTATAAAAAGGTTTAACTTCGGTAATGATGGAAATAAGGTAGCAGCTATTCGAATGTACAATGCTAAAATAGGCGACTCACCTGATAGGGTAGGTGGTAAAGAACCTTACTCGAAAATATCAGGTATGAGATTGGTACCAGGTGGTGCAGATGATATCAACAGTAACTCTAATGGTAGAAATTTAATTCCAAAAGAGGATGATTTAACTGGTATGCCACCAAAGTATGAAATCTCTGAAAGTGCAAATAAGATTACGTTACCAGACCAGGATAGTTTATCTATTGGAGAAAAGTATTCTGTTGCTATGATAAGAGACGATGTCCTTTTAAGCAAGAGGGCTATGTATAAGGACGCTATGCGTACGGGTATGGTTGGGATTGGTCTGTTTTTAATGGTTTATGCAGTGTTGTTTATGTTTGCATTGCTCTTTGACAGGTCGCAGGATTTCCTTGAGTCTCCAATGGTTCAGGTAATAACTTTGGGTAGATTTAAATATACCGATGAACAAGATGGTGCAAGGGGTTATTTATCAATGAAGCGAGGGTTGATGGTTGCAATAACAATATTCCTTGCTGGAGTTTTCTTGGTTAACGAAGGGGTTCTACTTCTAATTCAGAAGGTAATTTTTTGGATAAAAGTGGGTAGGTTTTATTAAAAGCAAAACTAAGAAAATGTTTTTAATCTGTAGTTTGTTTGCAAAATTGCCCTCGTTTTGGGGGCTTTGAATTGAAGGAGAAAGAAATGGAAATGAATAACAAAAATATGATTGAGCTTGCAGAAAAGTATGGCGAGGCTATGACAAAGAAATATGGAAGTATGAACTCAGCAGCTATTGGTTGCGTTACACCAAACATATTGGTTGGTGCAAACTGGGCTTTTCTAACTCCAAATGAAGGAAGAGAGCTTAAGCACGCCTTTGAAAAAGAAGGTGATAGTGGAAAGATTTTCGAGATGATTGATATTCGAGGTGGTGGGAAGTTACTTGTTATGACTTTTGACAAGGTAATTGAAGTTCTTTCAGGAATACCAATGCAGCTAGGTATTGTTAACAAGGCTGATGTAGAGGCTGGTGTAGCTCATAGAAACGAGTCAGCTCAAGCATTTGAGAAACTTTTGGTGAAGGGGTACAGTGGTACTATAGGTATTATGAATCTCAACGATTCAAATACAATAACTATCAAGGGTAAGAGATTCCCATCTTTTGCAATTGATATGACAACTCTGCTTGAAAAATGTAATAAGTATGGGTACTCAGTAATCTTGGGTGGGGTTGCTAGACCTCTTCAGACAGTGTATGATAAGAGATGGGAAGTCATAAAAAATCTTGAACTAGCACCGTCAGGAAATGCTATGCTTATCGAGATTAAGCAGAATAAGTAATAGTTGAAAGGTTAGATAGGTAGATGAAATGTTAACAACATTGTATATGGGTAAGGATTATTTAATTCCGTATTTAAGATATTTAAAGAGAAACAACATACCTGCTGTAAAGGTGGGTATGTTCTCTTTTAAAAAAACAGATAACGAAACTACACAAGAGGCACTAAGTGCTGAATTAGAAAAGAAGAAGTTCGTAGATAATTTGCTCCGTACGGCTGAGAGAGCTATGGAAGTAACTAAGACTGTTCCATTGGCTATCAGGGAAAACAGTGCACTGTTTTCTGATGGAAGTGTTTGGGATTGTAGTGCGTTAACTTACCTGAAGAATATTCCAGGAACCAATATACAGTTGTTAGTGTTGACACACCCAGGAGAGAGACTAGGTACGACAGGTGAAAGAAATAAGTATAAGGTAACGGCTGAGGTTAGAGCTATCGAAACTAAAGGCAGTAAGATGTTACAATCATTTTTACCAGATGCTTGTTTAGTGGGTATGTAAATATGGCAGGGGAGATAAGCAAACTCTTTTCTTTGAGAGAATACTATCGAAGGTATTTAATAAGCTTTAGTAAAAAGTATTATTTTTCCTCTGCAGGAAAAATGGTTTGTCCTTTACACGATGATAAGAAACCATCAATGGGTATAGTGGTTAAGTCAGATGGTACTGAACTCTTTCACTGTTTTGGCTGTAACTCTTGGGGCGATGTGGTTGATTTTCATATAAGAGTATCGGGTAGGCTCTTTGGAAAGAAGGGTATGTCGAGAGAGACTGCTCTTAAGGAACTTTCAAAAGAGTTTGGGGTACGTTACGAAGATGCCCTGAGAGCTGATGGTAGTGCTAGTGTTGAGGAGAGTAATATCTGCACTGATATGAAACTAAGAATGCTTGCAGATGATGTAGGTTCTTTACAGGATTTTAAGTACTCTTGGATGCAAGCAAGGAAACAGGGTATGCCTATTGGATACTTAAATGACTTACTGATGCGTAGAATTGCTAGTGTAAAGAAGCTTGAAGATGAAGAAAAGGAATAAATAAGGGGCTTGACTTCTAACGAATGGGTATGTTTTTTGAGGAAGTTAAGCCTTTTTGTATGAATTGAGGGAAGCTATGAGTACAAGTATGTGGGAGAAGATAAAAGAATCCTCTGCTTTAGATATTTTAACGATGACAGGAGATAATTTTCTTGCTTTGGATGTTTCTAAGACCTCTACAGGTGTGGCAGTTGTCTATGGTGATGAGGTGTGGGTTGCAAACATAATGATTGACACCCCAGAGGACAGCCAATTTTTCGAGGTTTTAAGTAGGCGAGAATTGAAAGAGAAACTTCTTAAACATTTGGGCAGTAAGCGTTGGTTTAGTTGTATATTCGTTGAAGATGTATATAATGGAATTAATCCTGAAACAACTAGAAAGCTGTATGCATTAAATACTGCAATTGACGAGCTAATCTTGGACGGTGAGATTAACTGTAACAGGTTTATTAGAAAACAGAGTGGTTGGTGGAAGAGTTGGCTATGGCAACTTGATGTCTATGGTAGTTTCAAATATCTAAATGATAAATCTCGAGTAAGTGAAATCTTGAGGGTACGTGGTATTGAAGATTATTCCGAGGGAGCTCAGGACAGACTTGATGCTTTGGGTATGATTATTGCTTGTGTGATGGATAGGGTACTTAATGGCGAAGAAAAGGTTAAAATCACTTTGAAAGATATTGAGTGTGGAAGGTATGTAGACCTATCTGACCTTGTTAAGAGAGCTGATAACTTTGGTATAAAATCAAATAAAATAAAAGAAATAAAAGATGAGACTCTTGATGAAAGACGGCTCTGCAAATATATTGAAGATAATCCAGATTATTTCTTTTGGACGAGTGGATGCAAGCTTGGTTCATTGGGAGATAAATTAAAAATAGAGTATAATAGAAAGGGTAACTACTGGTTTATTAGAAAGTAGTTTAGGTGATAATATGAGTAGGACAGCAGTGCTAGAAACAGTAAAACAAATGTTTGGAGTAAATGTAGTTGTTTGTGATGAATTTGAGACGGACTTGGCTCGCCATGTGTGTAAATCAGGAAATAGCAGTATGAAAATTTATTTGCTAACAAGGGTAACAATACCAGTGGTTGCTTATGATGGTTCAAGGGCAGATGTACTGTGTTATAGATGTCCTTTGTGTGGGAAATCTTATGTTCTTAAAGAGTCTTTAGAACCAATTCAGCAGATGGGTGTTGGTGGTATTCAGGGTGGTTCAGGTTTTAAAGGTGTGTTCCAGCCTTAGAAAATCTAAGGGTATGATTTTAACCTTTGTATGTTCTAAAATGATTGGATAAATGGTTTATGCCTTTTAACTAATTAAAAAGGTTTAAAACGGAATAGGTGGTAGTAAAAATGGAAGAATTAAATAATTTTAGAACTGATGGAAGCTATGAGTCTGAGGTTGAACTGGAAAGTAAAACTGTAGACGCATTGTCAATGAATAAAGATAGCTTTAACATTTCAATAGGAGTTGTTGATTTTAGGGACATCTCATTTTCAGAGGCAATGAAGAAGGGTAGGAAAGAAACCTATTTAGGCTTGACTAAGTCTGTGGAAGAACTTGGTATACTGAATCCAATTCACGTAATGAGAACGGAGGGGTATGCTGATTGGTTAGAATCAGGTGGCTCTGAGAATGATTATGAGGGTTGGAAGTATATTGTTATTGATGGCTTTAGAAGAATTTATGCTGGAGTTAAGAATGGATTAACTCGTTGTAATGCTGTAATTTGGGACTTTAAGGATAAAGAATTGGGTAGTGATTTGTTGATGACAGTTTCTTTATACCTAAACAAAAAACAGAAGCATTCTTGGGGAGAGGTGTGGTATCTGTTTCAGATACTTGAACTTCAAAGTTCTATGACGCCAGCAACTCTTGAGTTCTTATTGCAATTAGAATCAGGAGAGGCAATGAAGTTAAAAGATATAATGCTAAGTGAGTATGAAGAGATTAAACAGGCTTTGTTGAATAATGAGAAAACAATTACTCAGGCTTACAATATGCTCCAGAAGGAAAGGAAAGAAGAGAACCAAATATACAAAGAAGACAAACAAGGCATTTCCTCAGTTGAAGAAGCTGGAGATATTGTAGATGGAGATGGCAAAAATAAGCCAAAGTTATCTGATGAAGATGTAAAACAATTACTAGATTTAGTTGAAAATGAAGAAGAATTCTCGGATGATGACTTTGGTGAGTGGTCAGGTGAGGAAATAGAAGACCACTGGCAAGATAGAAAAAATGGAGATAGAATTGACGAGCGTTTGAGACTAGCCATACTAGAAAGAGATGGGTACACCTGCCAAGTAAGTGGGTTTGGTAAAGGATTGCCTATTGCTCTAGTTAGAGGTGGATTAGCTGTCCACCATATAATTCAGGTAGCACATGGTGGTAGGGACTCAGAAGATAACTTAGTAACGCTCAGCAATGATTACCATAACCTTATTCACAGAGTTGCTGAGACAGGAAAACTTGGAATATCTAAAGAAGATTACGATAAGTTAGATGAGAGCCATAAAGAAATCTACAAGAATGTAATGAAGTATGTAAGAGCAATCACTAGAGGAAGAGAAGCTTGTGGTGGTAAAATAGAGAAGCATAAAATGGTAAGAAAAGCATACTGGCAAGACTAGTCAACAGTATTATAAAAGGAAATTGATTTTAGAAGGGTATTTTCACTGCTTTGCAAATTTGGTGTAATAATATTATCAAAATAAAATTGGAGGTATGAAAAAGGATTGAAATTAAAGGATTGAAAAATGGAAATGCAGAGTATTGGGGCAATAAAGAAGGTATAAAAAACTTCTTGAAGCAAAATAGGGGTATAATAGCACCATATTTAGAGAGAATGTATATGAATTTTGAGTTGGTGGAGGAAGAATTAGAAAGAAAAGGAGAATTAACAACTGTAACCGCTGATGACGGGGTTACTCATTGTTTAGATCCTTTAAAAAGAAAAAATTATAAGTACAAAAAAACTTTAGAAAGTCTTATAGTAAATGATATTAGTTCCTCTATCGATTTTGAAGAGTTTGGTAATGATAATTCGTTTTTTCTCTATGAGATTTCTGCTGAGATAGATGGAATAATGTACTCATCACTAATAGATAAGTTAGGTAAAATTCATTATTGGAACCCAGATTGGGGAACTATTGACCCTGAAGAGGTAAAAACTCGTTTTATGGAAGGTGAATAAAAAAGAAGAAAGTTTTACTTGTTGTAGATATGCATAGCAGGCATTATAATAAAGCAACATGCCCAAAATGGGTGCTACAAACTAGAGAGGAGATTTGTAATGATAAATAAAAATCAATTTTTAGCATACCTTATGCATTTAGCTGATGAGTATGGAAATAGTGACACTATGTTTTCATGTTTTTCTTGTGGAGAGGGTTATGAAGATCAAATTCCCCTTGATAAAGTGACTTATAATTTGCTTGATGAGGCAAGAGATGGCTTGCCTGAAGATATCCGTCACCCAATGAACAATGGGTTTATCTATGTGAACGCAGTTGCTGAGCTAATGGGTATGGATTGTGCTGTGTGGCAGATGGGTGACACCGAGAACAACGACAAAATAATGCAGCAGCTGTATCAAAAGTACAGACATAAGGTTCCTAGAAAGGGTCTAGGAGAATTATTTAAGGAACTTGGTAGCGTTGCAGAGTATGCATTCAAGGATTTCTTGGTTGCGAAGGATTTAGTAGAATAATTATAAGAAGGGTACACTATGATATTTGTAGATGAACTAAAACAAAATTATGGAAAATATAAACTTCCTTTACAGTTTGTAGACTGCTTACCAGATGTATGTGATGATTGTGGTTCACCTTTGTGGATTGGAGAGACATTAACTGGATTGTCTTGCTCCAATCCACGTTGTACGGGTAAGATTGTAAAAAGAATCGAAGCTATATGTGAGAAGCTTGGTGTGAAGGGGTTTGGTGAGGCAAGGATAGCTGACTTTGTTAACCATTACAGTGTCACTAATCCTTTAGCAATTTTCGAATTGCGAGAGGGTATGCCATTAAGTGCAAACATATCTCAGGAAGTTTCCGACGGTATAATCAAACAAATAAAAGCTAAAAATTCATTCTTACTTTGGGAGTATGTTCAGATGGCACAGTTGCCTTTTATACAGACCTCTGCAAGAAAGATTTTCCAAGAGTTTGATTCTTTAGAAGATGCATACGAAGAAATAGAGTTTGGTGAAGGTTTATTCTTTATCCAAAATCGTTTGGGTATAGTGTCGGGTGAAGAAGTTTCAATAATGGCAAGTAAAATCTATACAACTCTCTTGGAATTCAAGGAAGACCTTTTTGAAGGCTTAGAGTTTGTAAACATCAGAACATTAGGCGATGTTAAAGAACTTAATGTTGTTTGCTCTGATCAGGTTGGGGGTAGGTTTGCTAAGAAGAATGACTTCTATGAGTTCTGTAAAACAGAGTTCGGTGACAGGTATCAAATCAACTTCTTGGGTAGTGTATCTAAAACGATTGATTATCTTGTTTGGGCTGGTGCTGATGGTTCTCCAGCAAGGTATACAAACAAAGTTAAAACAGTTGAGAAGTGGAATGATAAAGGTGAGAGGCAGATACCAATTGTAACTGCCGAGGAACTAATTTCAATTTTGGAGGAGTAAAATTATGTTAGTAGATCGATTAACAAGTTTAATACAGGAAAATATACCTTGACTAGAAACGAGAAGGCAGTGGTTTATAGCATCTTAAACGGCGTTTTAGAAAGACCTGCAATTTTGTTTATAACAAACACTAAGCATGCAACAGAAGCATATCGTGGTTGGAGTATAAATGCTACAAACTTTTTTGATTATCTTAATCGTGAGTACACATATGGGTATATTGGAGGAATGGGCGACTGCGAGATAGTAGAACAGTTAAAGGCATCAGGTTGTAGGAAAGGTGTAATTACAGAGGCTTTGAAGCTACTTAAGAGAAAGATGGAAAATAACATATAACGGGGAGATTTTAAGAAATGAAGAAAATAGGAAAATTAAGTTTTGAGCAATTCAAGAAGTTTGCTTTTACAGATATGGAATTCAGTGAGGTTGCATGCGAAAGTTATCCTGTGATACACTTTGGTGAGTTTAATCTAAGCTATCAGAAAGAGTCTTACGGCAACGACACTCATGGTTGGAACGGGTTTGTTAATGGAAGTCATTTTTGTATAAAAGAAGTAAGTAGTCAGAAGGCAATTAAAGCAGCTTATGAATGTTATGTATATGATTGTTCTAAACTTGGTTATGAAGAGGCTTTAAAGAAGCTACTCTACCCAATAGTCCTTTACTCCGAGACTGTTATACCAGCAGATATGGTTGATGATGGCTCAGAAGTCGGCACATACCTTAACGAACTGCTATGCGAGAAAATGGAAACAGGGTATGGAGTTTTCCCAATTTTAGATGAAAGAGGTAGGATGTTCTATCTTGTTTTACCTTTAAGGGGTGATGCAACAGTACTCGGTTCGTCAAGCCCAGAGAAGCTACTTTCCGAAGAAAATCAAATGCGATTGGCACGGAATGCAAAGAAGTCTTTGCAGGGGGAGAGTGTGGATTATTTAAAAGTGTATGGGAGATTGGAAGGATTTACCTATTTTAAAGGTAAATTAGCAGATGTACTTCAGGAAGGTTGGGAGTAGACCAGCTTTGGTGTAGGAGATTTCGACAACAATAGGAATAACAGACTGGAAAAGGCTATGCCACCAGAAGGAATAATTGGAGACTTGTAGATGAAGAAAAGTAAAAAGTATGGGAACAAGGGTAAACAAAAGGTACTTGCTTTTCTGTTAGTCCTAATCATTGTCCTTGTGAGTAAGCAAGGGTATGGCATTTGGAAGTCACAAGATGAGTCCAGATTAAATCAAACTCGCCAAACCCAAAGTGAAGTAATATCTAATTCTCCAATTTATAATGGTGTAGATATTACTACAAATATGCCAGGAGAACCTAATTTAAGTAATAAAGACGATTGGGAAAGAGGGTATGAGTTCTATTCAGAGCTTGATAGACTTGGTCGATGTGGTTATGCTGAGGCTCTCGTTGGACCTGAAACAATGCCAACTGAGAAGAGGGGTTCGATTGGTATGGTGAAGCCAGTTGGTTGGCATACTGTACGATATGACAATCTTATATCGGGTAAGTACCTGTATAATAGATGTCATTTAATAGCTTTTGAACTTGCTGGTGAAAATGCTAATGAGAAGAATCTCATCACAGGAACAAGGTGTATGAATGTAGAGGGTATGCTCCCTTTTGAAAATAAAGTAGCTAGCTATATTAAGAGAACTAAAAATCATGTAAAATATAGAGTTACACCAATCTATAATGGAGAAGAACTGCTTTGTAGAGGGGTACATATTGAGGCTAAGTCTATTGAAAATAATGAGATTAACATTAATGTTTTCTGTCACAATGTCCAGAAAGGTGTTGATATCGACTATATGACAGGAGATAGCAAGGTGAGTGAATAAAAAATTGAGAGTTGCCTTAATAAATAATTTAAGAATATTTCTTTAGTGGTAGTCCTTTGTGACTACCTTTTATTTTGAATGGATTGCGATTCTTTTCAAAATATGGTATAATATTTGTAATAAATGAGAAAGTGATAGAAAAAAATTAAGAGGTGTAAAATGGAACAAGAAAGACTGCAAATGTCTTATATAAAAAAATAACCCAAAATATCGATGGTGTTATGATTGTTGTAAGGAAGATATGGAGCTTGCTAATAAGGTTGGTGTCTTGTATGATTTTAAATACCAAGAAACCCGAGACCAATTTTTTGTAAGAATAAATAAGTTTCCGAAGAGAAATATGTATGGTAGCAAGCAGGATAAAGATATTACTATTATATTTGGGAACTGGAAAGACAGGGTAGGAATAGCAAAACAAGGCTATGGCTTGGATAAGCTAGTGCATGACGAAAATCCTTATGTTCGAATGGCTGTAGCAAAAGCAGGGTACAGGCTTGATTATATGGTAGAGAAAGAAACCGATAAAGATGTTTTGGAAATGATTGTAAGAAGCATGAAAAAGTTCAATACATTTTATTGGGTGCCAGAAGATAAAATTGAATTGTTAACAGAAGAAGCAGCTCTTCTATACCTTTCACTTATTTCACAAGTTGGTTTAAATAGTGAAGAAGACACCAAAAGATTTAAAGAATTTATGCAAAATATTATTAAAAAGTTTGGAACTTCTTCTAAATTTAGTAGTGTGAGTGACATAAAAAGTGTAAGTGACATCTGCAAAAAATACAACATCAAAACTCTCATAGGGGGTTCCCCTTTATTTGACAAGAGGTGTGGAACATATGCAGACTTTGCGAAGTTTTCGATAATGTATGATGGCAAGCGAGGTAATGAAGTTAAAATAGGCAAATTCAAGATTGTTCATGTAGAGGATAGAAGTTTAGTTAACGATGTTGAATGGTGGTGGGAGGCTTATTATGAAAAGAAGCTTATCATTCGAACAGCAGATCTAACAGAAGCCATGCACCAGTGTTACAATAGGCACGTAATAAATTGCCAGGAAGATAAAAATAAAAGCCTATTTACAGAGGCAGCTTACTTATGTGATATAGGTAATAGTCCAGCATATTTTATGATGGAGGCTCTTTATAAAGCAACAGATCTCACTTTAAGAGAAGAAATGAACAGCCTAAAAGCAGAGGGGTACGCTATTCACGATATGATGCTAGTAGATAACGAACTTGGTGGTGTACTTTTTAAGGTAGCCAGCAAAAGTCCAACAGGTATGTTTTCCTTGTTAGACTGGATTAAAATAGGAGCACAAAGGTAATTGAACTGAGTTTAAAGGTAGTGAGGATAAAATTATGAAAAGATTTACAATTTTTACATTTGACGACATTGAAGATGTTAATGATGCTTTTGGTTATGATTGTTTTGAAGATTTGATTCAGTCTGGAGATTACAATGCTCTTAAACCCTTTGCAAGAATATTAAAAGAGACAGACGATGAGAATGAAGTTGGAGCTGAAGCATTTAGATTCTTTGAAAACCTCGGCAGAGATGTTTTTATTTATGATTTGGAAAAGGATTTACTATATAATTAGTGGGGTTAAATGTGTTTAGAGAGGTTGAAAATGAATAACTTTAATTTAATTGTTGAAGATATGTTATCTAACTGGGATAACTTTGGTGTAGATGGTTTTGATAGTGATAAAATTGATGAACTCGAAAGGGCTATTCTAGAAGCAGAGAGGGGTATGTCATCAGGAGGAATAATTGAGGATTCAATTTATGATACTCTTGTTGGTATACTTAAGGCTTTGAGACCTGAAAGTAACATCCTAAGAGAGCTTTGGGAAGACGACGGAGATATTACTGACTATACTGAACTTCTTAGAGTCAATCCAATGCAATCGATTGAAACTTGCAAAAGCTATACTTGTGATGAGTTGAACAACTTCCTTAAAAGGATGCCTGATGAGCCTACAGACTACTTTGCTAGTTATAAGATAAATGGACACGGAATCAGGGTAGTTTATCTCGATGGAGAGCTCGTGAGTGCTACATCAAGGGCTAGGGCGAGTGCAGGGAGAGACTTAACAAGGCAGATGAAAGTAATTTTAGGAGATAGAAACAACAACCTAGATGGTTTGGGTCTTGTTGAGATAAGAGGAGAGCTTTGTCTAAAAGAAGATAAGTTAGAAACAGCAAGAATGTACAATCCGACAATTAAGTCTGCTTTTTCAGCAGTATCTTCGATGGCAAGAGACTCTGCAAGTGATGAAGAGATAGCATTGTTAGACTTCTTAGCTTATGGTTTGCTGATGAAAGACTTCTCTTTTGAAACAAGAGAGGAAGAGTTTTCCCAGCTAACTGGGTATGGTTTCCAGACACCAGAATTCACTTATGTGGAAGAGGTTGATAGGGGCAGTTTACTAGATGTAATTAAGTCAGTTGTAGAAGCCTTTGAAGAGAACTATAAAGAGTTTGGTTACTTTTGTGATGGTGTTGTTTTTGAGGTTAATAACCGAGACCTCTTCAGAGAACTTGGAAGTGAGGGTAAATATAATTTAGGAAACATTGCCTTAAAGGTTGGAGTTTGGAAACAAGATTTGTATACGGGGTATATTAATCATATTGAGTGGACTCGAGGAAAAAATAAACTCTCTCCAGTTGCTATTATCGAAGATGATGAAGGTGATGGTGTGCTGACAGCTCAAGGAAATCGAGTTAGAAGAGTTCCTTTGTATGAACCAAGGAACATAATAATTCTAGACGCATACGAGGGTTTGCCATTATGCTTTAAGTATGGTGGCGAAGCAGGTGTTGTGCCTTGTTTCCCAGATGGCAGGTTACTAAGTGAAGAAGTAGTAAAAGAAATATTGGTGGGGTAAAACAATGAATGTATTGTTGAGTGTGAATGCAAGAAATGAAAAGAGTGGGTATGTATATGGGTATGTCATTAAAAAGCAAGGTAAAACAGTAGCGGAACATACCTCTATACGAACAGATAAGGGAAGAGCCAGTTTAAAAACTTTGCAGCTAGAAGAAATCATCAATGGCTTAGCAAAATTGAGAGGTCTTGTAGAACACGAAGATGTTTTAACAATCGAAATAGAGAACAGATGGGTATATGAGTGGCTTGAACTTGAGAGAGAACAACAAAAGTATATAAAGTATATCGATAAGGTATTTGGTATTCTTGACACCTTAGATTGCAAGTATCGTTTCTTACACAATGAAACTCCACAAGTAAATCTGCTACTAGATAGAGGTGTTCAAAAAGAAAAAGTTAAGTTACTATCTAGTATTGAGATGATGGAAGGATTACTATAAAAAAATGAAAACGAGAATAATATTAGCAAGCGACTTAATGGGTAAAACATATGCAGAAGAACACTATAAAAATGTTTATGATTTTGACAAGCACATCGAGGACTATATGGTAGACGATGAAGATTGCTGGGACGAAACTCAGTTCCAAGCATTCATGGAAGCTTGGATAGATAAGGTAGAAAATGGTGGTTATGATGTAGTTACAGGTTGTTTGTCAGTTGATGTTTTATCCTATTTAAAAGATAAAGGTTATAACCCTGAAGTAGTTGTAGTTCCTGCTAATCCAGAGGTTATAAACGAACTCTTAAGAAGGAAAGTTATTCAAAATGGTTTTGTGCATAGCGATGAACTTGTTGGACTAACCAATATGGTAGAACTTGAGTATAGTATGTATGGCTCTATACACGAAAAAGTAAGGGTATGGTATTTAAACAAGCCAGAGTATCTAAGTGAAGTGATAAAAAGGACGGGTACGCCATTAGTACGAAACAATGGTGGGGTTGAGGCTGATAGCGATGCTGTAGTTTACTACCGGGGAGACTGTGGAGAATTCTTAGAATACGGAATTTAAAAAGAAGTAAAGAATTGTTTCTCAAAAAGAGAAATGTTATAATACGGGTAGATGAAAACAGTGTGGTAAAAGGAGATAAATATGAAATACGTAAAGGAAGCTGTAAGATACTGCCTTGAAACTATGGATATTGAGCCTGACGAACTGTTCAGGCTTTTTGAGTTTTCAAAAGGGTATAACGGTGATGATTATAGAACTTGGCTTGCAGGGAAGGTTGTAGAATTGGCTGAAAGCAGAGATATCGGAATGAGTAAGTTGATGGTTAAAAAATTCCACATTCTGCAAGAACTTAAAGAGGAATATATTGAAAACAATGGTATAAGCGATGAGGCTTGGAACTATATTGTAGGGGAGTTAGACAGTGAGTTTGGGAAGTATGTAACATATGAAATCTCAGGCAGGGAAGATGGTTTGGAAAGTGATGAGGAAGTAAACTGGCTAGAGGGTATGGATTATGGGCTAGCAAATGACTTCTTTGTGCAGGATAATGAATGGTTACAGGATAAACTAAATCTACCTTTCATATTTGACTTATCTTCTATGTGTGAAGAGAAGGTAGATAAAAAGGCATCATCAGAGATTCTCGCATCAGCAAAAGAATTGGGCATATCAATAGAGAACAATGCAAGTTTAATGCTACATAGACTTTGTTCTATGGAAGAAAACCATGAAACTGCAAAGTATGGGGCTTGTATAATATTACCTGTAGGTTTCTTACAGAAGATGGAGAATTGGTCTGTAATTAAGGAACTTCTTTGGTTTTATGATGTGAGTGGTGTTGTTGCAAACAGTAAATTGGTCTATGGAACTCCTTTTAACTTGGGTATGTATGCAGTGCTTGTTTTAAGAGAGAGGACAGATGAGAGTAAAACTGATGGAGTTTATTTGAAAAAAATTGATTCTTGGGACTGTATGACTGATGTTAAAGCTGAGCAATGCTCTCTTTCCGAGATGTCATTGGAAGAGAAGATTGCAGAACAAGGCAATACCCTGAGAAGAGCAGTTGTATTGACGGCTCTTAACTCTGCATTTGCTGGGATTGAGACGGTAAAATCACCTGTTGAGATAGGTGTTAGCTGGGATGAATTAAGTTTTAATTCTTTGGTGCTGAGTGGGTATGTTCTCGAGAAAGATAGAGAGAAGTTGGTCAAAGTAGCTAAAGAACAGGGTATGCCATACCTCTGTTTCGAGTCGAAGAATCTGCTTGATGACTTAGAGAATATGCTAAAAGGAGAAGAACTCGATAAGCAGTTGGTTACACTTCATGTTGACAAGCTAAAAGATTACTTAACTAAGCTTTATAGAAAGCAGTATGCTTATTAGGAGGAATGGAATGCCTTTTAAGGATTTAATGTCTGAACATAAGAATGTTCACACTGTAGTTTCAAACTCAAGTAAGGCAGATATATTCATTTACGACACTCTAAGAAAGAAATGTACTTCGGTTCAAGATACTATCTTCGAAATTAAGACAAAGAAAGATTTTGAAGCCATGGTAGAAATAGTTTCAGTAGAAAGTATGCTTGCAAAGAAGTGGTTATTCGTCTTAGAGTATAAGAAAATAAGGGGTACGCTCATAAAGAAGAAAGGCATTTTGGAGAACAGTAATTCCGAGTTCTTAATAAAATTTGAGAAGTATAAAGATATGCTAGACTTCAGGAAAAACTTTTCTGAGATTATGCCTTTAGTTAATGAGATGTATATACCTTATCTCCGTTGGTCAGAGGTCAGTTTCCTTTTATATGACAGCCTTGAAAAAGGGAAAATAAGCAGTGCAATGTTTCAGGTAGTTGCTCGAAGTTATGCAAGAGATGCAGAAGCAGTTTTCAAGATGAAAGAGTACTTGGAGGCTGGGTTTACAGTAACAACAAGAAAAGAAGTAGCAGAAGTGTGTGGGGGTACGGTTCATACATTAAACGAATTCGTATTGAGTCTGCTCACTGCAAAGGTCAATACTGTTCAAGGAATTAAGACCTCAATGCGTTTGAAAGCCAATGAGATGAATGAGTTTTCGAAGATGTATGAACCTAACCAGCTGAGAGGAATATTGAGAGCTTGCTTAAGTGATATTTTGTTAATTAAGCAGTTGTATTTGAATGGTGTAATTTATGATTCTTTTGTGGGCACTCCAGAGGAACTAGAAGTGGCTAGACTAAAAAGATATGAAAGGCAGTTACCTCGAATAGTTGGTGAAGATTTACCTTATGAAAGAATTGTTAGAGCTTACAAGCTAATAAATGAAGTTGGTGTTTGGAGAGATAATATTGATATGATGAAGTTCCTATACCTTTATTACGAACTCAGAAAAGAAGAAATGGTCGGTGATGTATAATGAAAATAATTGCAAGGTGCAGTTTAGAAGATGCAAAGAAATATAATGGGAAGCTTATAATACCAACTGAAGAAGGTAAGAAACCAATTAATGTAGGTTTAAACCTTGAAGTCACAGGTGCAGAGCTTGAAGAAGCTATGGGTATGATTTCTGAGTTTATAACTGTCAATGGTGAACTGCCAAAAGTTGAGATTCCTGAGAAAATGAGGGGTAAGGTGTTCAGAAAAGTTACTCTTGCTGAGTGTGAAGAGGAGATTACTTGCCCTGAAGGAGTTGTTCCTCTTTTGGAAGTAAGAAGTGACTATGCAGATATGAGAACCTTAATTTCTGCTTGTGAGAAAAATAAAAATCTGCGAGTAATTGGTGGTAAGCTACTTGGAGTTGATGGAATCAACATTGGCAGATTTGATATTGAAGATAGAAACAAGAAGCTGGGTATTTACTACGATGGTATGTACGATCTGTTCAAAGAAGTTGAACTTTCAGACTTGGATAACCTAACTGAGATTGTAAAGAAAAGTGTTGAGAAGTTAAAGAAAACTACTGACGATACTGAAAAGAAGAGCAAGAACAGAAAGCCTAAGAAAGCTGGTTCAGGAAGCAAACAGCGAAGAAAAGAGGCTATGGGTACGCTATTTGCAACAGTTGAAGAGGTTGCATTCTAATTTAGAAGCTTATTGAATGATGAGAATGTATTTGGTATGATAGGATAAAGGAGAAAATAACAGTGAATTATTTTGACTATCAAGTAAACCAAAAAATGAATAATGTTTGGGACCTCTTTGAAGAATTAGGAAACCTGAGTGAAGAAGAAATACTTGACGACAATGCTCTAAGGTATCTTCACACAACTGAGATAATCCAATCTGCAATGGGTAGAAACATCAACAAGAGTGAGTGGAATCTCGCAGGGTATGAAAAAATCTGCTCTGACAACGATATGAAACAGCAGTTTTCAGAAGTAGAGAAATGTGTAGCCATTTGGGATAGACCTGAGGACAGCAAGGGAGATGCACCTGCTTATGGGACAGTTGATGCAAACACATTGAAAAGCCGAGTTTCAGAGGTTGAGATAGAGGCTTTGGAAGATGATGATGCATTCCAGAGGTCTACAAAGGACTTAGAAACTATAAGAAGTGTAATAATAATCAATAACGGTATTGATATTGTGCCTTTACTTTTGGGGGTTCTCGCAGGGTATAAGGAGTCTATTGAAGATTTAAAGTCCTTAGTTATGGAGAATAAGGAGTTATCAGACTTGGTTAAAAATCTTTGTGCTAAGGGTAATTCAAGTTTAGAAGGGTATTTAACTGGGCTGGAAGGTAGGTAGATGAATGAATTACTTTGATTATGTAAGCACCAGGTCTAACCAAGAAACAATGGAGTTGTTTGAAATATTGCAAGATTTAAAAGGGTATGCTTTTTCTATATATGGCGATAGGGCAGACGATGCAATTGACGCTACTTTTGAGCATGTAAATTCAAGGTACGATGAATCTTATGGAGAGTTAGAAAACTATACGAAGAGTGTATTGAAGAACATCAACAGAAGTGAGTTTAAAAAAGAATCACCAGACTCAGAGAATATCGATGGTGTTTGGTCTGAAAGGCTTACAGATAAAAATAGCCCAGACACAATACTTGAGGAAAGGATAGACCAACTAATAAGCGAGAATGAGATTGAGTGTGCGAAAGAACTAGCAAGCGGGTATGTTTCTGATTTCGAAGTCTTTAAGGATTTAGGGAGTATGAAAGTTTCCTGCTTTGATAAGTATGATAAGGTGTTTGAGAAATATACTAAAGCAACAATTATAAATGCTCTCTTTTATTTAAAAGACAATTACGATGAGGTTATTGAATCGTTCTTAGAATTTGGTAAAAAAATAAAAAATAAGAGGATGAAAGATAGTCAGATACAAAAGAGAGTTGAAGATAAAATTCAGTTTGTAAGTCTTATAGACAAAACAGTACTTTACGATAAATTAGCTAACTTCGAAAGAAGGTTTTTCTATGCAATCGACTGGATTGAGTTTGTTGAGGAGATTATAAGTATAGATAAAAAAAGAATATCCGTAGAAGTTGAGGGCATAGATTTTTGGTTGAGACCTTTTGGTGGTGTTACGGAGAACAAGAAACTGTTAAAAACAGAGTTGGGTATGGCTTTAGTTATGGCGATACTTGATTCCAACGAAAGTATTCAGTTAGTCAAGACTAAGGGTGATGTGTTCATAATTTGTTCAACTCAACCACTTAAAAGTTGTGAGATTTGTATTTATGGTATGAACTTTGGCGTAAGGTTAGAGAGGTTGAACTCGAAAGAGAGGAAAAAAATATGTTAAGGGGTCATTTAAAAACAGATGGGCACTTTATTGAGCTGGAAGGTTACTCAGCTGGGAGTTTCTTAACTTTATATATGAGCTCTCCGACAATGTCAGGAGAGTCTTTTTTAGATAAAGGTTTTCTTGGTGTAGATGGGGAGGAAATGCCAGCAACTTGGGCTGGTGAATCTTTATATTTAACTATTGGTGCTAACCAGATTTCAGTTTTTCAGGGTGTAGAGTTCTATGACGGTGTAAAGCTAAAATCGAGGTTAAATGAGGAGTTCTTTGTAGAGTTTGGTTCTGTTATCAGAGAAGTATTGAACCTTGCTGAGAATAACCCAACAACAAATATAAATTATGTTGGTGATTTAATTGGTGCAGGTGGTTTTAATAAAATTACAGAACATAGAATAAAAACTAAAGTCGGCAATATTGAGGCAAAAGTAAAACTATCTATGGGTACGCCTTTATTCTTAGAAATTAAAGGTGTTGATGACTATGAACTTATTTTGGAAGAAGATGGGGAAGTAAGGAACATGGGTGTGTATCCAGCGAAGTCAGAGCTGAAAAAATTCGCTTTATTAAAAGACTTATTTCCTGAATATAGACGACAGCTGTATGAAGCATCATGGTCAGGTCAGACGAGTTATACCTTTGATGAAATTGTTGAAATGCACCCAGAGAAGAATTATTCTTGGTTAAAAGAACAAAATTACTTTATCATCAATGAAATGGATAAAGCTGAAGAGATATTAAAAGAGTTTTGGGAGCATGATGGCTTAATTGGTTTCGATACGGAGACTACTGGCTTGAAGTTTAATTGCGATGAATCAGATTTGCTTGTAGGTCTTATTTTATGTAAAGATGAGGGTACGGCTTATTACTTCCCATTTCGTCATAAGAATTTTAAGAATTTGTGTGAGGAAAGCAAGATTGGTTGGGTAATTGAAAATTATTTCAAGCCTATATTGGAAACTAAGGACTTGGCTACACAGAATGGTGGTTTCGATTGGAAAGTAATGTATTCGATGGGGGTATGCTGTAATATTGTTGAAGACACTCTTATACTCATCAAAACAACATTATGGAATGACCACAGACATATGCAGCTTGGTTTGAAACCAATGACACACCAGTTGCTAGGATTGGATACCTTGGAACTTAGTGACTTCGTTGATGGTAAGTTCGGTGATGGCTTTAAGTTTTGGGATATGGGGTATGATGATACTAGACTCTATGCTTGCCCAGATGCTGATACTGTTTTAAGGCTAATAAGATTTGCTAAAGAAAATAAAATACTGGAGAGTTACAATGCTTTTTCAACCTATCAATGCGAGGTAAGATTTATGATAGTAATTGCTTACCAGGAGTATTATGGTCACTGTGTTGATGTAGATAGATTGGAAGAGTTGGTTCAAAGAATAAGAGAAACCAAAGAAAGAACTATGCGTGAGATGATTGAAATAGTTGGGTATAAGTTCAATCCAAACTCATCACCTCAACTATCAAAGATTTTCTTCCAAGAGCAAGGGTATCCTGTTGTAGAGAAAACAGAAACAGGTAATCCATCAACAGGTAAGGGCACTAGAAAAAAGTTAATGTCTTACAAGAATGCTGATGGAAGTGATATGTATCCTCTTGCTCGTATGCTAAACGAGTATAGCGAAGTTTCACAGTTGGAAAGTAACTTTACAAACAATGTAGAAAAGTTCTCATCAAGGTCAGGGTATATGTTCTCACAGGTTCAACAGTTTCTTGAGACTGGAAGAGTATCTGTTAAAGAACCTAACTATCAATCTTATAATGATACAGTCAAAAAGTACATTGTGCCTAGAACTGGCTTTTATGCAATGGATGCCGACTATTCATCGGTAGAGTATCGAATCTTAGCGGGTATGGCTAATCAGGAGAATCTTGTAAAATGGTTCTTCAATCCTGATGGAGACTATCATAGATATCAAGCAGCTAGAATGTTTAACATTCCTTATGAGGCTGTTACCTCAAAACAAAGAAAGAATGCTAAAGGTATCAACTTTGGACTACCATATGGTATGGGTGACAAATCATTGGCAGAAACAATCTTTGGAGTAGGCGATGCTCTCCATGTAGCTAAGGCTATAAAGTTGAAGAGAAAATACTTTGAAGGTCAGGAGAAAATAGAGGAATTCTTTAATAAGGCAAGAGCAGATGGTGTTAGAGATGGTTTCTCAAGCACTTACTTTGGCAGAAGAAGATATTTTGATAAAACAAAAACTTCAGTTTCTAAGATAAGACGAGAGGCGGGTAACAACAGAATTCAAGGCACAGCAGCAGATATCTATAAGAGAGCAATGGTAAGGCTCTTTGATTATTTGGTTGCTAATGATATGCTTGGAAAAGTATTGTTATCTGCTTTTGTTCATGATGAAATCTTCCTTGAGGTTCATAAGTCTATTGACCCAGCCAAGATGCTTGGTATCTTGTCTAAGGCGATGAAGCTTGAAATTGAGGGTTGGTGTCCTCTTTATATCGGCTGTGGTTATGGTCGTAATTGGTATGAAGCTAAAAACACAGAAATACCTATTCAAGTACAGGACATCATTTTAAATCGTTATGAAGAGAGTGGTATTGAATGGTGGAATGGGGATATTGACAGATTGATGAGCTGGGAAGTTGCTCTAATTAATGAATATCGTAGAGATAGGATATTAGGCTTCATTCGAAACAAGGAAAATTGGGGTAAAGTTATTCCACCAGAAATTGATTCTGTTGCAAGAGATTTATTAGGTGCAGTTAAAAGTGGTGAAACAGATATTGATGTTGTTGATGGTAATGACATTAAAACAGATTTATCTCTAACAGAAACAATGTTTGAGGTGGGAAGAGTGTTTGGTTGCTCTGAGGATGTCGAGAGAGCTGGATTTGTAGAGTCGGCAACACCTGTAGTTGAGGCTCAGGATGAAGTAGAAGAAGAGGAAGAACCAGTTGATACTAGGAAAGTGGCTATTGATAGGGTAAAGAATTTCGGAGTGGGTACGTTATCGAGAGAAGAGGGTATGTCGCTGATATTCCGATTAGAAAATGACCCTGTTTTTATGCAGTCGGTAAAATCAACGCTAAAAAACTCGAGTGGTAACAACCCAGTTCTCTGCTTGAAAGACGGTAAACTTTTCGATACTGGTTTGACTTGTAACTTGGGTGCTTGTTATTCCCAATTGTTAAGAATGTATATGGTCGGAGGTAATTAAATGCTAATAAACTCAGAAGTTGCTACAGCAGAAAAAATCTACGAAGGCTATAGTGAAGCTACTAAAGGCGAAATGGAGGAGCGTGTTTCAAGATATGCTAAAGCTGGTCTTAACTTTCCTTGTTTGGTAATTAAGAAAGGGTTTAATGCTCAGAAACATAGATGGATATTAATAAGCAATATCGTTAAGTCCTCTAAGAAGTCTGATGTCGGTCTGTATTTGGACCAAGGCGATAAGAAAATGAAGTTGGGTACGGTTGGAGGCTCTCAGGTTAGGACTTTAATTGAAATACTTGGTGAAGATAATTTGAGTGGCTATTATGATGATGGTAGAGAGTTGACTGGAAGTAAGTTGTTTGTTTTGGGTTGCTAATCTGCTTAAGTAGACTTGGCAAAACTCAAAACTTGAAAAACTCGTTCAATTTTCACAATGTTGAAATCGCTGATGAAGAAGTCAGTTAGAGAATATGTAGGTTTTAAGATAAATGTTGTAATTTCAAAGGTAAAATTTGGGTGTGAGTTCTCGGTTGTCTGTTTTGGTTTAGATGTGGAATTTTCACCCTTTTTAATTTGTCGAGCAGTGTAAAAACTGCAAGAAAAATGGGTATGGTTTTTACTAGAAAAATAAAAGATAAATAAGAGGAGATTAAAAAGAAATGGCTGATGCGAATTTATTGAAAGAACTTAATATCGGAACAAATAGAGACGCTGGAAGAAGTAGATACAGCAGTAAAAAACTATATAACATTGCCATCTATGGAAATGTCAGAGCTCTGATAAAAAAGCCAGCTTATTTCAATTGTGAAGACTTAACTGAGAAGATGTATTATGCTATCCTTGATGTATTTGCAGTAAAATGTCTCGAAGATAATGGATACTTTAAGGAAGAAGGGTACGTTTCCATTGGAGCACCTCTATTTAGCAGAGGAAGTATGATAATCACACTAGACGATGAGACTTTAGTGGGTAAGAATGTAATTGTGCAATCCACTGCCAGGAAAGGTGTAACAATTAGTTTGGAATATGAAGAGGCTCAAAGTGGTGTAGAGGCTATTAAAGGTTTCGACAAATCAGGTTGGGCATTAAATTGTGTTCCTTTTAGAAAAGACTCTGAAGGAAATTGGGTAATGGGTGTAAACTATGTTCACCCATTGGAACAGGGCAACAGAGAAAACTTGGGTACGGATTTAGAGTACAGGTTGTTTAACGGTGTTATGACCTCAGATGAAACTGGTAAGGTTGAATTTGATTACCCTGAAAGTACTTTAACAATAGCTGAGTATGTGGGTACAAGGTACCCTCAGTATTTGGATTTAGGTGCGAAGGAAGTGAACAAAAAAACATCGTCAGAACCTTTAATTCGTACTGAAAGTGGGAGAGTTGATTTAACACAAATAAAGATGGATTTAACAAAACATCTCGATGTACAGGAGGAGAGTCCTTTAGCTGAGGCTTTTTCAGGTGCATCCGAAGGAATACAGAAAGCATTACGCTCAAGTTCAATGGGTTTGGCAAAATTTAGAGATATGGATACTGAAGAGTTATCTGAAATAAATGATTTATTTAGGAAAATGTGTGAAGAGATTGCATCATCTTGGAACATTAAACTACAAAGTGGAAGAACAGGAAAAGAATTGGGTATGTCTTTGTATGACAATGCGAACGAGTTGTTTCAATACATTACTAAACAAGAGGAGATGAGAGATGCTCCATTCTCCAAATTTTTACCAGATGAAGATGAAGTGAAGATGTCACAGGGTGTGGCTCTTAGCGAGATTGACTGTGTAGTAGGAGGTTGGTTGCTCGTTTTAATATTGGGTACGATTTGTGGTGTTAGTGTTAAGGAGCTAGCCTCAAGTGTATATAATGCTGAGAGAAGAACTAAAAGCAGTGTTTCTCATTTATTAGCGTTGATGTGGTGCAAACCTTTTGTAGTTGGTCATATAATTAAACTTCCATTTAGTGTATTGGCTTTCCTTTACAGTATGAATGGTAGCTCTGAAAGGGAGGAAGGTATTGACACACTTATTGGGTACAACATTATAGAATCCCTTACAAAAGAAAATAGTTTTCTCTTGAAGAAGACTGTAATGACAAACTGGTATGAAACACTTGCTAAGGTTACAAAAATAGATAAGCAGGCAACAGGACTTTGTGAGCTCCTACTAGATAAAAGACTTCATTTTACAAAAGAGGTTTATCACAGCGATGAATTAATGGAAACCCTTGATGGAATGGGTCTAATATTGATGCTAGAATTGGAAGATGGTTCTGAAAGAGTTTTGTTGGGTAAGGATGTAGTAAAACAAGTTCACATTTACAATACTTTAAGAAGATTAGGTCAAGAATCTACTGGCATTAACGAAGAAATGATAGCTAAGGGTATAGAAGCCTATCAAGAAAAAGTGGGTTTCAAACTTGAAGCATTACAAGCAGAAAGTATACAACTGTGTAAGTTTAGAGCCTCAGTGCTAAGTGGTTGTGCTGGAAGTGGTAAGACAACAACATCAGAGTGTATGAAAATGGTTTTCGAAGAAAACCTTGAAGGGTATGAATACTGTTATGGAGCACCTACTGGAAAGGCTTGTAGAAGATTGAGCGAGGTTGTAGGTGGCGGAGTAAAGACTTTACACTCAATGTTCTCTGTAATGGTTGGAGAGGAACCTCCTTTAAAAACAATCTATCTCAAAGATGAGCTAGATTTCGAAAACAGAGAACCAAGGGTATATATCCTTGACGAGATGGCTATGTGCAATATTGATTTGCTCTTTGAGGTGTGTGCTAATGTAGGTGGTAAGGATATTATAATCTTCTTGGGTGACGTTAAACAGTTGCCACCGATTGGAAATGGATTTCCTTTTTATAGCTTGATGAAGTTATTACCTTGTGTAGAGTTGGGTGTTAGCAAGAGAGCAGCTGAGGGTTCTTTGGTTAACTATAACTGTTCTGTCATCAACTTCTTGTCAAATGGTTATGATGAGCCTTTAATTTACGATGACAACTCATTTAGAGGAATTCCTTGCCCAGATACTGAACTAGTAAGAAAGACTGTAAGTGAGTTTGATTATTGGTTAAGTAAAGGGGTTGCAGAAGATGACATTCAAATAATCTCAGGGTATGTTTCCGAGGAGAAGATGTCCTCTACTCGAAAGATTAACCCAATAGTTCAGAAGAAGTTAAGGGCTAATGACAGGGCTTTAGTAACTCAATATAAAAGATATGGAGATGCAGTAACTTTCCATATGAATGACAGAGTCATACATATAAATGTAAACCAATATGGAAAGAGAAGATTTAATTGGGACGGCAAAAATAGTTTCCAAGAAGTAATAACTTTGGGTATGGTAAATGGAGATATGGGTAAGGTTGTTGGACTTGTGCCTTGTTCATCAGTGAGATGCTCTTGGTTTAATGAAGCTAACGAAAATACAGCAGGTGGTTTGTCTGCTGAAGATGTTAAAACTTTAATAGAAAAAAGGGACGAATACGCAGATAAGTTAGAAACTTATAACTTTGGGGTTGAAGCTAGTGATAATGAGTATGTAATGGTTGTCGAGAACTATGATGTGGATTTAGATAAGAAGGTATATGTACTGTATTACTGCAAGTTCCTAGAAGGAAGGGGTACGGTTGCTATGGGACCAGACCTTAGAAATTTGGATTTAGCTTATGCCTTAACCTGTCATAAGATGCAAGGAAGTCAGGCTCAGGCTGTTATTATTCCTCTCGAGAAAAAAAGTAATCCAAGTTTCATAAATCGTAATATGATTAACACGATGATAACAAGAAGTCAGGGTATGGTATCTTTAGTGGGAAGTATTGGTAATGAATACTCATCAGCTCTTTCAAGGGGTAGAGGAGAAGTTGCTCTGCAAATAAAACCAGGACAATATAATGACTTGTTAGAGAAGCTTGTAGAAAGCAAATAGGTGTGGTATTATAAAGTAGTGGAATATTAGGTTATGAAAAGGTCAGAGAAGAAAGAACTAAAAAAGTTGATGAACAGGAAAGAGTGGAAAGAATGGAAAAGGCAACATAACAGGATTGACCACTCATCTTGGGAGGAAAGGGTAAGGCAATTGGATATGAGTTCTTCAGTCGAAGAAGAGATTGAAAAAGCTGAGGCTGAGAAGGTACTCAATTTAGCTCAGAGAAATGCAAGAAGGCGAGTAGCTGGTGGAGTTTTATTGTTAGTGGTTGCCTTTGTCTGTTTAGTGGTTGGTTTTAAATTCAGATAGGTTAGCGAAATGGGTATGTCATATCAGGAATATGTAGAAGTATACAACGCAGTATTTAGAAAAATAAAAACTCTTGGTGAAAATGAAGACGAGGTAAGAAGAGAGATAAAGCGAGCAAGGGGCTACGATTTAGAATCTTCTGTTGTTGATAAGGCTCTGAACTATGGAGATTTCATTTGGGTAGAGTCTGAGAAACTAAAGGGTATGGGCTGGGAAGAAAATAAGAAGTTAAGAGAACTAGGTCTTTTTAGCGAAGCTGGAAGATGGTTGCTAGAAGACAGGTTCATATTCCCAGTAAAAGATATGATAGGGAATGTTATTGCTCTGATTGGCTGGTATCCTGATGATAAAAAGTACATTACTACTCCAAGTGCTTATTTTTCTAAGAAGTGCCTATTCTTCGGAATGGAAATGTTGGGTATGCAGAATAGACCAAAAATAACTTTCATTGTTGAGGGTATTTTTGATAGATTAATGTTAGTTGCGTTGGGTTTTCCTTGTTTGGCTGAGATGGGTGTTACTTCATCTGCCGAGAAAGAAAGTATTTATGGATTCTTCAAAAGGGTATATGGTATTCCAGACAACGACAAAGTTGGAAGAAGAGTTATGAATGAAGACGAATGGAACTTGCCGAGAGGTAGTTCCTATATCTTTTGGGAAGACTCGAGTGTGAAAGATATTGACGATATGTTCAAAAACTATGAACCAGAGTCAATAAAGGACGTTCTTCTTGAAGCTGTAAAGCAGAAAGAAAGAAAAATAGAAATTTAGAGGAGTGAAAGTAAAATGGCAGAGATGAAATTTACCTGTTTACCTTTAGATGTTTTAGTTGTAGACCAGTTCAATAGAGTTATGAGAAACCTTAATAAGGCATTAGAAGCCCTTTATGACCCAGCTTTGCTGGTAATTTCGGGTATGCTAAAAGAAGAGGGTGGAGACACATTTCTAACTCTTTATTGCGAAGATTCCAATATGAGAACAAGAGAACAGCTAATCTATGTAGACTGGAACAAGGGTATGGTTGAACCTACAAGTGATAAATACCTATGCAAACAGGGTAGGGATGCTATCTGTACAGATATCAGAAGAGAGCTTGAAAATGTAATCAACTGGGTTAACAGCGGTGAAGTTGCTAGAAGCCACCCTTTAGGCATAGATGCTTTGTATTTCTTACTATCTAAGAACTATGACAGCGCAATCATTTATGGTTGTGGAACTGAGAGAAAAGCTGATGGTAGTGGTTGTAAATATAAGCTATATTTAACTGACAACGATATAGACTACGAGTTAGATCCTCGTTACAGCCCTAAGTCTTTACTACTAAAGGAACTCTCTAAGAGAGAGTATACTATGTTAAAAGATGTAAAAAGGTTAAAATAGTAAAGAGGGGGTAGGCTATGAACAAACAAGTTATAAATATTGGAAATCTACCTAATGGAATGGTGCTAATTGAGATAGTGGCTGATGGGTCTGCGATGATTGATAGTTTAGCATCTCAGAGAGGTATTTCCATTGAAAATATAAGAATGAGAAGAGTTAGCCCAGAAAAGGTAGAGTTTTCTTGTATGAACAGTTCAAAAAGTTCCCCAGTAGTCACTGGCTCGGTGAACCTGAAAGAGGGTATGATTCGAGATTTACTGTTATCTACCTTGACGACTATGTATCTTCAGCTATGTGACTTCTTCGGTGTGCCAGGAAACTTCGATGTGAAGGTAGGTTACTTCTACAACATGGTCACACTAACTGATAAAAAAATCTCAATAGCTTAAAATTTATTTCCGAGAGGGGTGGACTTTCGTAAATAGGTTTGTTAAACTATAAATGTGGATGGTGGACGGGTAGGTGGGTAGGTGAAAGAGAATAAAAATATATTTGGTTGTTGAGAGTGCTGTATTTTCAACAGATGAGAGCTCAGGAATTAAGATTCGAAAAACCCTTTTTTCGACGAATTGTAATAACTAAGTAATGGCAGGCAGCTAAACTTTGTATACACCCCCTTGTAAACAAAGATATTACTTAACTCCCCTTGTTAAGATATCCCATTTAAGATTCCTGAGTTCTCACCTGTTGAAAGTAGAGTATATCATAACAACTCTAAGTAGGGTTCTCTTTTGAGATGGTACTTTGGGGTTCAACTTCAAAGTACCAAATCTGAGGTAAGTAAGATATGCTTAAAGGGAATATCATTGGTTCTTACCTCATTTATAATATGTCTATATGGTGTAGTGGTGGAGAGGCAGTCGGCATTCGGTGGTTCTCCGTCATTACACCATATGTCCTCTTAGGAGGACTTAGAGCGAGTTAACTTTGGAATATTAAGTATGATAGACTTTAAAGTATCTAATGGGTAGGTTTTAAAGTTACGTTATACTCTCTAAGGTTGAAAAGTTAGGCTGGGTATGGCTTTTGTGGTAGTTGAGTAAGGGAAGTTTTCCATAGCTCACGAACCAAGCAACCATACTCGACTAAACTCTCGTAAAATGGTTAAAGCATTTGAAGATGTGTAGATGTAAGTTGGAAACTTAGAACACTCAGAACACTCAGAAAAAGAAAGGAAAAAGAAAAATGCTAAAAAAACTTAAAGCAAAAGAATTCACAGCAGACCAGATGTCTGCACTACAGGAAAGTGCAGAAAAGCAGGAAATCAGCAGAAGAGCACCTAAGTCAACAGACCCAGTGAACTTCCCAGTATTTGATATTCCAGTTGGAAAGAAGGTAATGGTATATGTTCCTAATCACACTGTTGCCGATGGAGACAAGGTAGAGCTTAGAATGGATAAGCCACTAATCCATGCAGTGCAGGATGGAAACAGATTCCTAAACTTCAGATGTATTTCAGGTCTACCAGAAGAAGCTGGTTATTCAGGAATGTGTCCTCTTTGCGAGGGTACGTCAGAGCCTTGGGATTTGGCTAAGGAGCAGATTAGGGAAGCTTGTTCAAGGGCTGGTCTTTCAATGGACGATTCAGAAGATAAGTCTGTAAAAGCTATCAAGTCTGAGTATTACGGCAATAGAGTTATTAAGGAAGCTCAGAGGAAGTACACATTCCCAATCGTAGTTATCGAAACAGTTAACGACGAGGGTAAGACTCCAGTTATCGAAGATGGTAAGCTGAAGTACAAGGTAATGTGGTACACAATCGGTGAACAGGCTTATGAAGATAAGTGGATTGCAGTCCTAGAGGGTATGGAAGATGAACCAGCACACCCAGGTGGGCATATCTTTATCCTAAACTATCAGTACACTCCAAAGACTGGCGAACAGAATGCAAGAGATGCAGCTAGAAACCTTAAGGTTATTCCTAAGAATGTTAAGGGATTTGAGAAGATTGCTCCAATGCTGGATAAGGCAACTGAAGATTGGACTCCAGCAAAGGCTCAGCAGACTGTAATTATGAATCAGTTCTATGAGGAAGCTGACCTTGAAGAGGTTACTAACACTCTTCTACAGCCTACAAGAGACCTACTAGCTGTTTACAAGGCTAAGGCAAGTGGTCTTGGTGCAGAAGCAATCGAATCAGGTTTCGAGATGAAGGCTCTTCCAGAGGAAGAAGAGAATATCGAACTGCCTACACTGGAGACAGATTCAGATTTCTAAATTGGTAGATGCGTAGCAACTAAATAAGTTGCAAGGGTATGGATTAAATAAATGATTGAGTTGAGAGCCCTTACTTGAAAGAGTAAGGGCTTTTTATTAAAAAGAATGCGGAGAGAAAAGATAGTATGGCATACAGTAAGATAACATCAGTCGAAATAAAGAATTTTATGGGGTACGAAAGTGGTAAAATTCAATTCGATGAGAGTGGTGTAATAAATATCAAGGGCTATAACGACTCAGGTAAATCTGCGATGCTGACAGCTTGTGCAGTTGCTATGATGGATGCCTATAAGCAGAAACAAGCTAAGTTTATTCGTTTCGGAGAGGATTACTTTGGGATAGTGGTATCTTTCGATGATGGGGTACAGCTTATTAGACAGAAGTATAAGAATGGTAACTCACTGTGGGAGCTTAGAGAGCATGGGGATGTGCTTTACACCAATAAAGCTGGAAGTAGGTTAACTAAGGTAAATGGTGTTCCTGAGCCAATAAGGGATTATTTGGGTTTATGTGAGCTTGAGGAAGATGGTTCATATTTAAACTTTCAATCCAATAAAGACCCTCTGCTACTTGTTCAGACAACGGGGAGTGATAACTATAGGGTTCTTCACGAGGTTCTAAAAGCTGAAGAGATTTATAGAGCTAATGCTATGATTAACTCGGATAGAAATCAAATCAATGGAGAGATTTCGAAAACAGAGGGTAGGATTATGGCAATCGAAGAAGAACTTGAGGCTTATAAAGGCATTGATGCTGAGTTGATAGCTCTAATGGCTCAAAAAGATAGCGAGTCAGATAAAGTAATTGAGGCTGGAAGTTTAATAAAAGATGTGGTCACTTCAGGAAGGTCTGTGATGACCTGTGTGGATATACCTGAGGTTGGTGAGATAGATGTAACTAACTTGGAGAGTGTAGCGAAGCTATTGGGTATGGCATCTGAAGTTTGTGAGATGAAAACTGCACCAGAAGTTTCAGAAATAGATTCCATTGACTCTCTAAAACTGGTAGAATTTATAAAGAAGGAAGCTAAAGAACTTGGTGAAATTGCTAACATTCCTGAGCTAAGTGGAGTGGATTGTGAGGATTTGGTTGCCCTTGGTGGTGTAATTAAGACTTTAGCTGATATTAATGGTAGAAGCAAGGAAATTAAAGCTATGAAGCTTGAAGAAAACTCACTTAATAAGGAATTATCTGCCCTTGTTGAAGAGAGTGGAATAGACTATAGAATCTGCAATAATTGTGGAACAGTTGTTGTGGTATAGTGAGGAGAAATATACAACGAATAGGGGTATGTTATAATGGCAATAGAAAAAATAAAAGGTGGTAAGGTTCTTATCTTTGGAGACTTACATCTAACAAGTGCCTTTGAAGGACAACATAAAGACTACACCCGAGAATGTTACGAGATTATGGACGAGATAACCAAAAAGGTTGATGATGCTGGTGCAAGTGCAGTAATATTCCTCGGAGATTTGATTGGTAGGACGGAAACCAACTTGAAAGATAGGCAATTCCTGATGAGGGTAATGCTATTCTTGAAAAGGTTGAATGTAAAGACAGGTGGTAAAGTCTATTCTGTAAAGGGTAACCACGATTTTGGTGCTTTTTCAGATTTTGATATGATGTGTGGTCTTGGGTATTTGAAGAATGTCAATGAGGTCGATTACCTAAATGACAGTGGGGAGCTTGAAGTCCGTTTCCACCTTGTGAATTATGGTGATGAGAAGAGAGAGCTTAAGTTTCCTAAGACTGAGAAGGGTGCAGTAAGCAATGTAGTTTTAGCACATGCAGACTTCCACATCGAGGGTACGGCTGATTGGTATATACCTACAGCTCAGAGACTTGACCTCGACAGGATGAAGAACTTTAAAGGTGTTGACTTAGTGATTTGTGGTCATATACACCACCCAAGTCAGGAAATCTTGTATGGGGCTGAGGGTATTGGTTTGTTTTATGTAGGTTCTCCAACACGTTCTGTAGAGAGGATTGAGGATTGTTGGGTTGTTTCTTTCGAATATGTGAGCAGTGATAGCTCAACAGAGTATAAAGCTGAGCCTTTTGGTTTGAGACCTGTATGTGAAGTTTTTTACCCAAAGGAAGCATTTGACATCACTGGAATGTCTGAAGAAGAGATTGAAGCTTTAGAAGAACAGGAGAGCAGGCTACAGCGTTTAGAAGATATTGTCAGTGAAATTATCGAGGGTAGGCTTACAACGGGAGATATTTTTGCTCAGGTTAGAGCAGTACCTGTTGTTGAAGATAGAATAAAAGATATCGCTTGTGATTACTTAAGAAAAGCTATAGATGAGTAGAGAGGGTTAAAAATGGAACAGGAAAAATTAATTGAAAAGGTATCCCTGCTAAACAAGAAAATCAAGAAAATCAATATGGAAAGGGTTGTTATTGAGAGTAAAAGGGAGTTGCTTGTTGAGACACTGAATAAGCAAGTTGCTGAGTACAAGGAAAAGACTGGTGTAGACTTGGCTGGCAAGAGTGTTAAGGAAATTTACTCAAAGGCAACTACTGAGTACAATAAGTTGTACGAGGAAATCAATGCTGAATACGAGACACAGAGAAAGGTTGTTGACTGTATTGAGTGTGGAGATATTGATGGAGCAAAGAGGCTCTTGGGTATGGATGTAGATGTAGAGGAAGAGGAGTTTGCAGATGCAGAGGCTGAATCGGTGGAAGAGGATGTTGATGAGTTGGAAGTAGGAGATGACTTTGAACTCGAGATTGAGGATTCTGAGGAAGAGGATTTTGATGAAGAGGATTCTGAGGAAGAAGATGGAGACGAGGCAGACGATGGAGTCGAGGTAGAAGACGGATTTGCTGATTTAGAGATTGAGGAAATCGACTTGGATGACCTTGGTGAAGAGCCTGAAGAGGAGCCGAAGAAGGTAAAGAAAACAAAGAAGGGTATGGATAATCCTTTTGACAAGACTGACGACATCTTCGACCTTGTTGAGAAAGCTGAGGAGAAGAAGGCTGAGAAGAAGGTCGGAGAGAAGAAGGCTAAGGAGACAAAAGCTAAAGCTGAACCAAAGAAGGTTGAAGAGGGTGTTGAGAGCCTAGCAGATTTCTTTGAAGATGACGATGAAATTTTAGATTTCGCAGATGGTATTGATGGTCTAAGTTTAGACTTTAACTAAAGGGTATAGGTTAAAATATGAAGGTAAAAGTAAAATTTCAGGAATTGGTAAAAGCATTAGGGTACGTTAATTCTGTTCTTTCAGATAAGGCTCTAGACGATAAAATGAAAAACATCATTTTTCTTGTCAATAAGGATAAAGTTGAGATAGTAGGAACAAGTACGCTAATCTTTTCAAGAACTTTATTGGAAGAAGCAGAAGTTGAAGATGTTGAAGAAGAGTGGTCATTCCAGTTGAAAGCAAGTGATTTGAACGGCTTGGTAAGTTCATTTACAAACCTTTACAAAACTCATGTAGATGAGATTGAGTTGATGGAAGAGGGTGTAAAAATTAAAGCTGTTGTTCATGAAATTGCTAATGAAGAAAAAGACAGCTCGTTAAACAACGACATTAAGTATCTGTTCGACAGCTCCAAGATTGGTAAAAACACTTTTAATGAAATACATTCAAAGTTCCCAGAGGAATGTGAATGCTTGAAGAGTGGGGAGCTACTCGTGTATATAGACAGCTTAATGCCTTTAATGACAGGTGGTGCAAGTGGTGGTGTTGCAAGTAAACTTTACTTTGCAGAAGACTACGTATTTGTGTTAAGTAGTGCTACAGCAGCATTTTTCAGAAATATGTTACCTGAAGGTGTACTATCGGATGTAACTTTGGGTATGTCATCAGTATCGTTCTTGAAGAGAATGGCTGATGTGAGCGAGATGATTGAAATTTGCAAGACGGAGAACTTTGTTTGTGCAAGGACAGGAAATACAGTTGCTTTCATAAAGTATAAGCCAGTAAACATAAAATATAAAATTTATGTTGAGAAGCTTGTTAAAGACAAGGGTGTAGTACTAGACAGACTATACCTAAAGGACGTTCTGAAAAGGCTGGGTACGGTTTCACCAGATTGCATTGTTGAGATTACTGAGGATGGTGAAATGCTCCTAAACAATGGAAGTATTGACCAAACTCTACCTTTGGTAAGTGAGAAGGAAGCTAAAGATGTTAAGTTCAAGATGTCAGTTCCTGTATTTGAGAAGTCTATTCTTGGAATAGATAGTATCTCAGATGAGAATGTATTCTTGTACTTTGTTCCTCGAAATAAAATTGGTTACACCTTATACCTTATGGATAAAACAAACACTTGGCTATCAAATACTCAGGTAAGAAGGGCTTAGTAGGAGATTAAAATGGGAATATATTCAAGAGAACTGGGTATGCTTACAGTTCACAGTAAAAAGAAAGCAAGTCTAGAGGCAAAATTAGCCTCTGAGAGAACACAGCTTTTGGAAAACCAGAAGATATATGTAGACCTTTTACAGGCTCAACAGTTGCTTACAACAGTAAGTGACGATAATACTGAATCAACTTTAACATTTATCACAAGTGTCATTAACAAGGCTCTTGCTGAAGTATTTAAGGGTGATGCAAGAAAGATTGAGCTGAAGAAGAAACTGTATGCTGGAAACAAACCACACATTAACATCGAGTTAACAAACTCAGAGGGAAATACAATAGATTTGGCTATGCAGTCAGGAACTGGGTTACAGCAGATAGTATCTGTTCTCTTTACAATATGTTTGATTGAGATTCGAAAAGGTCGAAGATTTCTAATTCTTGATGAGAAACTTTCAGGTTTGCATAAGAGTGCTAAAAGAATAATGAGTGAAATTCTTCAGATATTTACTGAAGGTGGTTTTCAATTCATCTTTGTTGAGTACTCATTAAATGATTTTGGTAAAATATATAACGTAGAGAAGCCAGGAATGGTGTCTAAAATCTATGACTTAGAGGGTGAGGACTACGACGATACAAGTGTGTTCTTATTCTCAGAGGGTAAGGATTTGGGTTTTGAGCTCGAGGATGAGGAATAGGTTCTTGAAAACAGTAAGATGGAAGAGGTTCTAAAGAACCTCTTTTATTATGTGTTGAATTAAATTCCCTTGTTTTGGGTGTAAATAGAGGAGGTTTACAGAATGGCAGAACTTTATAGTGTTGTAGGTAAAGCTATTGGTAGAGGTGTTAAGGCTGAGGACTTCTCGCCTAACAATATAAAAGCACTTGTGATAAATGAGGGGTATGTTATGTGCATCAGGCATGTTAACAGCCCTAAAATATATCCTGTAGATGAGATGAAGGCAATCGAAGAAATAAGGAGGGGTACGGGTTCATCGGGTAACTTGAATAACCTTTTTGAGGGTGAGAGAGTATTGAGTTGTTTGGAGGAGATTTATGTTTCTCCTTTTATAAATGAAAATAAACAGTTCTTTGATTTGGAAAGATTTGCAAATCAGGTGAGCAGTGTTAGCCGATTAAGAAGAATAGGGGTTTGCTCAGTAGATTATCAGTTGGCTAGAAGAAATGAGTTTATTCAGGCACTAAACGAGTTTTTCATCAACAAGTGGTCTTATGATGTGTTAATAAGTGATTTATTTAACTCTACTTGGGGTGATGGCATAGTTAAATATGTTGAAATTGATAATCCAGACTGGTATCGAAAGTACAATCTAAGACCAAATAACTATAAGAAAGATTCCGATAACGGTCAATTAGCCCAGTGGTTTAAGAAAGCTGAAAAGGCTATAATGGAAGGTGACTCAAGTAGAGTGTTTAGACTCGACTGTGAGATTGCCAACAATTTTATGGACAAGGTAAAGAATGTGATGGGTACGGATTGCGTTAAAATGGTTCTAACACGAATGAAGAGCAGGTGTGCAAAGATTGGTGTTCCACCTTATTTGATTGGAGATGTAGGTAATCCATTTAAGTCCTTGGCAACAGACGGAAAAATATTAAGTGTAGAAGAATACAATAATCAACTTAAAAATGGAGAACTAACTCTGATACCAGTTGTATGGCAATATTGTCAGGCAGTTCTTAGCTCTTTACCAAGGGATTTAAAATTGGCTTGGATGTTGATTGGTGGAGATGAGTTTAAAGTTGGACCAGATGTAGGAAGTTTGAATAAGAACGAGTGGTTAATGTTTTTAAAGTCATTTGAGCTAGTGTTAGATAGCTTACCTGTTAAGGTAAGAGAGAACTTATGGAAGAAGGTGAACTAAAATGAGAGATTGGAAACAAGAAGTAGTTGAAAAAGGTCTTAATTGGGCTGAGGTGCAGGTTCATTATTCTTCAATGCTTGTTATCGAGAGATTCTCAAAAGGAAAGAATGAATTAGAAGGCAAGAAAGTTTGGATAGATGACGAAGGATATTATGAAGACATATTGGCTCAAGCTGTAGAGATAGAAGAGGCTAAGGTTTCAGGCAGACCAGCTCAGGTTGAAAACAATAGGGTACAGAAGTATGTCGAAATGGTAACAGGTAAGCCCGTTGTAATGGGTAAAATTGAGAGTTCTGTTGGCGATGTCTTTGATGAGGTTTTAGAGGACTTAGGGGACGATGAAGATGGCTGGGATGATTGGGACTCGGAGGATAGTGAAGGTAGCGGGGAGTTAGAAGAGGCTACGGGAGAACTCGAAGTTGAAGAGGATGGGGAAGAAGAGTCTGATAGTGAGGAAGATGAACCTGAGGAGACTCAAGGAATTGACAAAGAGAAGCTTGAGAAAATCAGCAAATACTATCAAAGGCAAATAGCACAGGCAGTTAATGAACTTGAAAAGAAATGTGCAGGAATGTACGAGTCAGGGTATGAAGTCTTAAAACCAGTGGGTATGGTTACTTCTGAGGGGCTTATAAGTTTGTCAGGAAGTGAGAAAACAGTAAAAGAATTTGATTCTGCAATACAAACAATTTACCGCATATTAAGAGATAAAATTGGCTTTGTTGAGATGGTTGAAAGGTCTAACAGTAAAATAGCCGAAAGGGTATATTTCGAATACACTTCAGGAGAGAGAAAGTTACTTTACTTCCCTAATAAACACCTTGAATTTGCCTTTGGAAGAGTGAAACCTGATGGAGATATGCAGGAGAGTTTAAAAACATTTCCTAAGCATTCTAAGAGTGCTAACTGGTCTGAATATGCTAAGAGTGAGGTACAGGGTAGTTTAAAAAATGTATTCACATGCTCTATTCTTAAGTTTGCAGATGGAAGGTCTAATGATGGAATAGAACTCTTTTCAGAGCAGATGGATTTGGAAGTTGCTGACTATGTTGAATATTTGAAGAGATGTTTGGCTTTTTCAATGCTTATGGTAATTTATAAAACTACTGATGACGGTGGTATTGACTCATTTAAACTAAGGGTATGTGATACGAATGGTGCTTTAGGAAGTATAAATATAGTTAACGAACTACTAGAAAAAGCCTTTGCTGGTGGTACTGGAAAAGACCCGTTCTCTTATAAACCTCGTATTGACTTCGAAACAGGTGTTAAGGAGTACGCTCATGAGTTCGACCACTCTGCAGCTCAGGGTATGCCATTATTTGCATATAAGGCTTACTTAGCCCTTAAAGAACAGGGTATGCGATTAGATATAAATAGTCTCATCTTAGGTATGTTGGAAGATGGAACTATTTTAAGAAATGGTAAAGACGAGTTCAATTTGGCTAAAACATTGTTACATTTTATCAATGCTGGTTCAAGAGCTGGTAAAGGTGTAATGACTTTAAATATCTTGATGGCAATATTGGCTAGTGGTATTCCTCTATTCTATTTGGATAGAAAGCCAGATATGGCATCAATACTAAAACAATTATTCCCAGAAATGTTTATCGTCAATGGTGCAAGTTTAAATCAGGCTGATGATAAGTACAATCAATTCATTGAAATAAACAGTAAAGTTGATTGGAGCAAAGTACCTGATTATGTTGGAGAGGTCTTTGGTACGAAGAAGACTTGGGAAGAGATGGGAGACTTGTTCTATTGCAGGGCTTTGAAGCTAATTTGTGGCATTATACTAGCAAGGGCTAAGGGGTATGCCATGAGCGAACTTGGTGGTGAGAGAGGAATATGCGTTGTAGTAGACGAATTTACTAACTTCCAAGACAATTTCTCAGCTTTGTTGAAGAAGGCTCACGATTTAATGGCACCAATTACTTATGAAGCTGATATGGTTAAACTTCACGAAAGCAATATGCAAAAAGCTGAGAAAATACAGTTTGAAGCTAAATGTAAAACCTCTTACAATGAAGCTACTATGTATGCAACGGCTTGGGTTAAATCGCTGGCTAAAGACTTAGAATTGGTAGAGACAATGAGAAATGCAGGTTTTGCTGAAGCAGAAGTGGGTATGTCTAACATCTTCATAATAGGTCAGAATATCGAGAGAGGACCTATACAAAGGGGTAAGCTAACCATTTTAAGTAGTGATGGTACTGGTTCTGCAAGATATGGTCGAGCAGGTTTAACAGGCACTCTAAGATCTGGGTCAGATAAAATTGACTGGACAAGGGAAAGCTATCCAATGTCATTGATAAGCATGAAAACTGCTGATATTATGATGGGCAACAATGAACCTAAACCACATTATATGGCTCAGGAAGATGTTAGGTCTAAAGCCAAAGGTAGACTTGATAGAGTAGCAAACAACTTTGCTTATATAAATTCTTTTGACGAGTCTATGAGGCAGAAAATCATAAATATTGGAAACACTTCAGAGACAATTGAACTTGCAGGAAAGGCTGTATATTTTAAACCATTCCTTGTTTTAAACAATGCAGATATGGATAGTTCCTATGTAAAAGATATGTTCGACAGGTGTGCTAAAGCTAATGTGGGTAGGGCTGAAATAATAAATGACAACCTTGGAGAAGTATATACAGATGCCAATGGGAATGAAGTTAAAACTCTTCATAAAGGTGTTGGCTTTGATGGTTACCTTAAACTTGTTGGTGCTGAAGGACTTCAGGCAATCACTGGAGAAAGTAGTAGGATTGCTAATACGGTAGTAGCAAGGTTAGGATATAAGGGAACTTGGTTTGAATTCATAACCGATTTAAGACCAGACTGGCTTTTCACTGTTGAGGATATTGTTAATGCTCTTGGGGGTAATGAAGTTGCTTTAAGAGACCCAAGTACAAATCCAGTAACGAGGGAGATGTATCGATTTGATAGGGGTATGTTCTCTGTTGAGAGTGTAGCATCATTTGAAGATGGGTATGTTGAAGAAGATGAAGAATTTAACGACTACTCAAGTGCTGGTGAAGTTGAGAGACCTGAAATGTCCATTGAAGATTATGGAGATTTGATGGGAGTAAAAACAAGAGTTGATGCAGATATGGCTGGTGTCTTTAATGATGGTGGTGCGAGTGAAAACATCAACTTTTTTACAGAACCTATTCGAGACGGATTGGTAGTTGATAAAAGCCTTGAAGATGCTTTAGCTTTATTGAGAGCAAGGGGCTTTCAAGTTAGTAGTTCAGGTGGGGTAGGTCTTGAAGAAGACTTTGAAGGTGGCTTAGCAGAGGATTATTCGGATGATTTTGAAGCAACTGAATTCAATGAGAATAGCGTTATTGAAGGTCAAGAGATTGCGTCTTTGGTTAAGTTAGTAACTATGGACGCCTTGGAGAAATTTGGTGGACTTGGAAACATAGTATCTCTCAAGGTTGTTGGAGGAACTTTGTTCCTGAATGGGTATGCTTATCGATGCTCTTTGAGTAGTGATTTGAGAAAGAGGCTCAGCTACGATTTAAGAAGAGAGATAATGACAGGTAATGTTTGCAGGCTTTTTGACTATGGATGTATTTTAGAGATGCCAAGATTAAGAGACCTCGAGTTTGATAGTGCTAGTTTCGTGTATGATTATGTATCAATCGCTTGTGGGTATGGCTCTGTTTTAGAACCTGGAATGTTCTTTAGGGATTGTCAAGCACTGCAGTCTTTGAAAATAGCAGGAAGGCTTTGGGGTAGAGATAGTGAAGATTTAGAAAGTGATGAAGTATTCGCAAAAGCTAAAAGAAGTACACAGATAGCTGACGCATCCGAACACCTGATGTCTAAGGCTTGTGGAAAAAGCTGGAACTTCTCTAAAGAGATTATAAAAAAGAAGGACTATGGCAACTTTGTAAGGGTAGGTGGTTTCTTATTAGGAGCAACAGCAGCTGGAGTAGCAGGTGGGGCTTTCGTAGGTTCAAAAGTTGGCAGAGGCTTGTTCAGAGGTGGAAAGAAGTTTGTTGGAGGCTTGAAAGATTTATGGAGTGAGTCCAAAGAATTCTAAGAGGGTATGGCTTTTGAGTTTAAAATAATGTAAACTATATGAGAAGGGTGGTGGTGCTGAAAGATGTTTGAAAGTGATTTAAGGTTACTTGGCTTGGAAAGTGGTGCAAGTAACGAGGATATAAAGAAGGCTTTTAGAAAGAAAAGTTTAATCTACCACCCAGATAGGAATGGTGGCAATGCTGAAATGTTTCAACGACTAGTTGACGCTAAGGAAAGGCTTTTAGGGAATGGTGCTGGTTTAGATAGAGTAGGCAGTGTTCAAAAAAGAAAAAGGTATGTCCATAAAAGTATTTTTTCTATAAAATTGGAGGATTAGGAAGTATGAAGGTAGTAAGAAATGATGTAGTTTCACTTAACTGGGATGCAGAAGGTTTTGTGCAACATAAGAAGGAAGGTTTCATTGGTTGTACATTTGAAACTGGTGGTGTAGATGTCCTATTCATTGACCAGAATGCAGTGCTGGTTGTTGATGAAGAGGGTAACCCATTCAGTAAGAATGAAATAGTAGATATGTTGAAGTCTGCAGTTAAGGATGGAGATTCACCTTGGGATGTGGTTGTAGAACCAGGATACATTCCAATGGGTAAAATCTATATCGACGATGATGGTTCAACCTCAATCAGGATGGAAGAGAACCTCTCAGGGTATGACATCGATATGAATGAAATCAAGAAAAGACTCGAAGACCTTGCAGGGTATTGGACTCCGATATTCGAGTAAAGGAATTTGAATCTACATTGGGCAACTCGAGAGGGTTGCCTTTTTAATTAAAAAGAATTGGAGGAATGAGAAGTGTTAGTAGTTACGGTGCAGAATAGACAATTTATTGATAAATACCTAGCTGGGGAAGAAGTTGCACCTCACTGGGAGAGAAGTGTTTTTGTGGAGAAAGAGCTTGCAAAACTGAAGAGAATAATTATTCAGGAAGGTGAGAGAAAAGGAATAGATTTATCAAAGGGTATGTTTTGGGCTTGGGCAAGAAACCCTTTTTATGAGTTTCAGCAGAAGTCAGCTTTTTATGACGAGAAAGATATGGATGTATTGATATTGGATTTACCTGTTTCTGAGTTGGTTCTTTCGGATTTTGATGTTTGGAATGAAATTATGGATGATGTATTATTAGGGAAAGGTGTTTCTTTTAAAGATGTGGCTAGATTGTTTAATGTTAACCTAATTCGTGATAAGCATTGTGTACAGGCTTGTTTCAAAGAATTCAAAAAGGAACAAATTGTAGATAGAATAAGATATGTTGATTTTCTGAAAAGCCTATCTTTTGTAAGAAACTTTGGTGTTTATGAGTAGGGAAGTGTAAGAAGAATGATGATGTGGTGGTTGAAGGGATTAAAGAGGACTTAGGGTACGACTTTAGAGGATTTGGGAAAATTTAGGAAGCTTGCAAAATTGAAAATCGTTTTAAAGGTGGAAAATCGCTCTTGTGGGCGATTTTTATTTTGGGGTGCGTTGTGGTGGCAGGGGTTGGTTTTTGTTGGTGTGTGCGTGTGTTTTGGGGGTTAAAATTGGTTTTGTTTTCCTGCCCTTGTTCGGGTGTGGTTTTTGGGGTCTGTGTGGGGTTTGTGGGGAGTAGGAATAGTTCTGTTTCTCTCTCAGAAAGGTTAGAAGTGTAGAAATTTTTAGGAGATGGTTGTAGTTGTTTGTGAGAGTTTGTTATGCTAGTTGCAAGGAGGATTTGGGTGGTTTGTGAAAGACAAACTGGGTATGGCTCTTAAAGAGTTTTAGACAAATGCAAATTTAGAAATTGAAAAAAAAATATTTAGATTAAGGAAAGAAAAAAGTTAGAAACACACAAATGTAAATTTAGATTTAGGAAAATCACCTAAAAAGTAAGAATGAAATTAAAAATTGGTAAGAGGGCATATCATTTGAGATTGCGATTTTGGTTTGTTCTGTTATTTGCTACTATTATAGTAGTGTCTAGTGTGGTTATGTGCCTTGCTAATGTGGGAGATGGGTATACTGCTTGGAAAGGACCTAAAAATATAAAAGGTATACCACAGACGCTCCACACTAAAGAAAAACCAGATGAGAGGGTAGACAAAGAAGCAGACGAAAGTCAAAAAGGAGAAGCACCAAACGCAGAAGTAGCTGCTCAGGGTTCTCAGGGTATGAGCTTTGGCTTAACTTTTGGAGAGGAGAGTCGTGTAAAACCTTATATGGATTTTAGATGTGTAACTTCTCCTGAGAGTGAGCAGTGGAAACTTCTACACGGTGAAAATTGTGTTAGTGTTGGAAATGGTTTGATGAGTGTTGATGGTTATTATTGCGTTGCAATGGGTCAGAACTTTGGTAGTATTGGAGACCGTTTTATCGCAACCTTAGAGAAAGATAATGGAGAAAGATACGAAGTTGGGTTGATAATGGCTGATGCTAAGCAGATGTGCCATACTCGAAATTGCGAAGGCTGGGTAGGTGTTAATGGTCATGTATTTGAGATGGTTGTAGATACGGATATTCTAAACCCAACAGCTAAAGTTATGGGTGATTGTAACTATGTTCCCGAGTTAGAGGGTAAGGTTGTTGAAATTAGAAAACTTTAACAAGATTGAGGTTGGACTTTTAGAAGGGGTTCAACCTCTTTTTAATTGTATTGTTTTAGGGTTAGAAATATGCTAAACTAAATTTAACGGTGGAACAATATTTGTGGAGGTGTCTTAATGGTAAAGATGAAAGGTGTTAACTGTAGTGAAAAAATAGTTAGTTCTACAGAAGAAGTATTCAAGCACATTACTAAAGATTGTGAAGAAAAAGTAAAACACAGTATTGATTGGCTTATCTTCAATTCAAGGAGAATTAACTTCTATACGGAGGTGGTTCTTGCAAATAATAAAAGTGAGAAACCCTCTTTTATGAAGTATGTGATTTTCTTTAAAGATACTAAAGGTTTTACTGGAAATATAAAAGCCTATCTTGATATGCGTAACAATTCTGTTGTTACAGCTGGAAGTTTTGAAGATGGTGGGATGTTTGTTAGTGGTGTTGAAAATACTAATAACCTTGAAGAGGCTACAGCCAATTATGAGAAAGTATTTAAAAATTTACAGGAAAAAGGTGAACTAAAACAGTGTGGTTGCAGTTTTGCTTATGATGTAGAGGCTTAGATTGGGAAGTTTTAGAAACAGGAAAAATAAATTTAGAAGTAGAAAACTGCCAGAGGCTTATTTCTTTCGTTGGAAGTTTGTTTTGCGTGGTTCTTGTGGGTGGTTTTGAGGTGGCTGAGAGCTTTGAAATTTGTGGGTTCTGTGGGGGTTGGTAGGTTTGGTTGGATGTGGGTCTTTGTGGGGAGAGTGTTTATCTGCTCAAGAAGTCGGAGAGAATTGAAAATTTGTAAGAAGATGTGGAAACTTTAATTAGACGATGCTAAAATGGGGTGTGAGTGACATTAAGTGGTCTTTATTGAGAATGGTTTCGTTAAGCACGGAAAATCCGTTTGGGTATGGTTAGTTAACTGCAGTTTTAGAAGATGACAAATGTAAATTTAGAAAATGGAAAAGAGTTTTGACTGGATGACGTGTATTGAAATACGCTAAACTTTGGTTCAAGGCTCTCTTTTAATTTATTCGTTTGAGTAGTGTTATTACCGACTCTGATGGTTTGCTTTGTGTGGTTGGAGTTGGTGGGAACAGATTGTTATTTTATGCTTTAAGTATATTGAGCTTTTAATGTTTGTGGTTTGTCAGGAAGTGAGAAAATGAACGCTCTGGGTATGGTTAAGTTTATTTGAGGTGAGAGATGTGGTTGCTGAAAGTTGCATTTCTTTCATTTATTTTGTGAGAATATTTATTTGTGGTTGAAATGGCTTGAAGTTTGTTTGTTGGTTAATCTTGATTCAAATTGATTTTTAGTGTGGTTAGATGCTTTGAAGTTTGGTTAAAAGAACCTTGTTATTTGGTCGATGCTTTTAATGTTTGAAGTGTGTGTCTATTTTGTTGGATTTTTTGGTTTGAAAAAGTTGGCAGAATTTTGGGTGCGTGTTTCTTTTTCCTGAAATTCGTTATGTTTTGTGGGTTTGAAGGCAAAAAGAGAGGTGCGTTTTGGCGATTGTTTAGGTTTATTGTTGGGGTTGGTTGGTGAAATTTTCACGGTGGTTTTAAGAAGCTTAGTTTTGGTCTTTAAATTGGTTTGCTGAGGGGTTTGGTTGAAAAATCTTTGTTTGTTTCTCTTTTATGGTTCAAACTTTAATTGTTGGTTTAGATTGTTGGTTGTTGGTTCTAAAATGATTTGTCTTTTAGATGGTGGTTTTGTTCCTTTGTTGAACAACTGTTATTTTAGAAAAAGACAAATGTAAATTTAGAAATTGAAAATTTGTTGTATTGGAGGTAAAATGGTTAGTTTTTTTAAGAAGATGAAAAGTGCTACTGCTGAGTTAAAAAAGCAGGGAAAATGGAATCGCTTGGAGCTTGTTGAAGAGTTAGGTGAATTTGTAAAAGGTTGTTCTTGGTCAAATAACAAGCACCGAGTGGGTATGGTTTCAATGACTTTGGAAGGGTATGATGACGCCTTTATAGGTGCAAGTTTAGGGATTTCAGAAAGTACTGTTAGATATACAAGAGCCCAGCTAAGTAATCGTCTTTGGGATTTGTTTGGGGTCGATTTCTTTGAACACTTGGTAAATGACTCGGATGATATGGTTGTTTGTCGAGCTAAATTGGATTGGGTTAAGTTGGTTCAAAATGGTGATGTTCTAAGAGATTTATTTCTCCCCAACATTGCAATTCAATTGGAGAAGGTGTATAATAATAACAAATATGAAATAAAGGACTGTAAGGAAGAGATAAAATTCCTTTTAGACTACTCAAATGCGAGAATTAAAGAAAGGTTAAACAGCTTAGACACTGACAAGTTGGGTTATATTGGCAGCTTGCTGAGTGGTAAGAATGGTGCAAGTAACATAACTGAAAAAGAGATGAGCTTGTACAACCTATTTAAAAGTGGAGGAAAGAAGTGAAATGATTGCTAAGGTTTTATGCAAGGATGTTTTTAAAAGGGAGAAGTTTAACACTTACTCAGAATTGGTGTTTTCTCTTGCTTTAGCGAGGGAATGCAATCGAAGGGGTATGGCATTTTCTTTTGAAGGAATGCATATTGACTTTGAACACATACCAGGAAGAGTATCTGAAGTCTTTTGGTGGGCTTGGAAGAAGGATTTAATTGAGGGTGTTGACAGCGAAATGTTAAAGTTTAAAAGAACTATTCTTGAAGAACCTTTTGACTTCAGGTCGATGGATTGGATTTCTTTGGTTGGAGATAAGCTATTCTTCGAAGAGGGTGGTAAACTTATTTGGACTGAAAAGTGGGCGAGAGACCACTACCTGTTTGAAAATTCCTTAGATGAAATGGATATTTTTGATAGAGCTGGTGCGTTTCCGTTAACTCTCTTGTCGGTTGTTGCGAAATACTTTTTAGACTTGCTTTTGGGTTTTGAGGGTCGAGAGTTGGTTGTTAGATTGGACGGTTTTAAGGCTCAGTCGCCTATCAACTACATTAATCTTCTTCAACTAAGAAAAGAGAACAAGTGGGTATGCAAGTTCCTTACTTTTGAGTTAAATGATCTCTCCGAGAAGATGGATTTGGAGTATTCAATCTTTTGTGATGAGTCGAATTCAACGGGAAAGCATAGAATTTACTCTGTTAAGGAGAAAAAAGGGATTATAGAGGGGTACGGCATTAAGGAAGGAAGTACGTTAGTCCTTTGGAAAAGGAAGGGTATGAATGTTAAAAATCCTTTTGGTAGACTTATAAGTGCGTCAATCGTTGTTGTTAGGTCGATTGGCGAGATAAGTATGATAGTTGATTCCTATGCTTTAGCTAAAACTAATGAAGAGTTCATTGAAGATTATTATGATACCGATGAGCGGGTTAGAGATGTTGAGTTGAATGTAAAGAAGAATCTTCCTTGTAGAAGAATAGAACTCTCTTACTTTGGGCTGGGTATTGAGGAGTGTTTTTCCACCGATGATGAGTACTTACTTTGTAAGCTTGATAGAACTGAAACAGTAATCAAAATGGTTAAAGTTGGTGATATAACAGCAAGGCGAGTTATGAAAGCTTACGATGTTGTTCATTGGATTTTCTCTCAAAATAATGTTGATTTTGATGAAGAATGGTTTAAGAGGGAGTATTTTGGTACTGAAATGCCTTTATGGTCTTTAGCTACGAGTGGTTCTTGCTAATGGAGAGGGTACGGTTTTAACGAGAATAATTGTATATTTAGAAATTGACAAATGCAATTTTAGAAAATGGAAAGGTTGGTAAAAGTGTCAAACGAAGCTAATATTTTTGATAAGTTGATGAATTACTCCTCTTCACAAACAAAAGGTGAAGTAAGTGAAAGAATAAAAGAGAAAAAGGCAATGAAGCCAACTGAGAGGCTTATTGCAAATATTATAGATGAGAAGTTTAACATGGACCAACTTGAAGGTATACTAAAAGAAAAAAATGATATGTTAATCATTTCTTGTGCAGGAAGTGGTAAGACAACTTCCTTGAACTTTAAGGTAATTTATGATGTGCTGAGTGGCGATGCTACAAGAGAAGTCGGTGTTAATGGCAGGTCTGTTCGAGTTCCCGAGAAAATTTGGGTAGGTACTTTCCTAAAAACAGGTGCTGAAGAGTTGAAAAACTCTATGAAGAAGTGGATAAGACAGTTTGGAATAACTGATTTTGCTGAAAGCGTTCAGTTTTCTACGATGCATGCTGAATTTAGGAGAGCTTTGGTAAACTTGGGTGTAAAGCCTGATATTATCTCTTCAAAAGATAACACAGCAATATTAAAGAAAGTATGCAATGGGTATGCTATTCGAAATGAAAAGGGTAATAACCTAAATGCAGAAGACTTGAGTAACCTTGAAACTGCACTATCTTATACAAGAAATCGTCTTGACGAGAAGAGATATGAAAACCCTATTTATAAAGATTTTCGTATGAGTGCTGATTTGATTGATTGGGTTTTAAGGGATTGGAAGGCTGAAAGGGTTGCTAAGAACTGTATGGATTTCGAGGATTTGCAGGAGTTTCTTTATGAAGAGTGCTATGTAAAAGAGAACGAGAAAGTTATTAACTACCTTGCAAGTCGCTTTAACTTTATCTATTTGGATGAGTTCCAGGATACATCACAAATTCAGTATGCTTTGATAAAGGTTTATGCCTCACATTGCAAGAAGATTGTTGCAATTGGAGATGATGACCAAACTATCTATAGCTGGAGGGGTAGTGATAATAAAATTATTTGTGAGGACTTTAGGGAAGACTTTTCTCCTGTTATAAAGGAACTTTCAGTTAATTATAGATGTCCAAGTGGCGTCTTAGATGCTGTCATTCCAAGCATCCAGAAGAATACTCAGCGTTATGAGAAGTCTTTAAAGGCATTCAAAAGTGGTGGCGAGTTAAAAGTTGGTTATTTTCCAAATTATCGTACAATGTGTAATTCTCTGTATGAAGAGGTTCGAAAAGATGTTATAGAAGGTAAAAAGGTTACAGTGCTTTGTAGAACCAACTCAGATGGTTTAGCACCTGCTTTATTGTTTGATTTGAAGGGAGATATTAAGTTCTCTATATCAGGAAAAGATATGACCTTGAATAGCTATATCGGAAGGCTCTGTGTGGGTATGGTTCGCTTATTCACAGAGAAGTCAAGTACTGATGTTAAAAGGGCATTGGAAGCTTTGACTTGGGAGACTTATGAAGTGGGTACGCTGATGAAGGCTTGCAAGCAGAGAAATATGTCATTTTGGCAGTTGCCTGAGCGTGATATTGCTTATTCTTGTCCAAGTATTGCCGATATTCTCTCGGCTTGGAAAAAAGTTCGGGAGACAAGTGGTGAGATTGAGTGTTTAAAGTTTGTTTTGAAATATTATAGAGATGTTGTCTTTGTAAAACAAAATCAATTTAACACTACAACAAAGGCAGTAATCGATTCACTTTTGGTTGTCTTGGAGAGTATAAAATACAATTCTGTTGATGATTTTCTTTGGGAGATTGAAGAAATAGACGATAGATTACAGGCAAAACTGGGTAACTATGTGAAAGGGGCAAGGGTAAGGATTGCTACAGTTCATGAATATAAGGGTAAAGAAGCTGACTCAGTGTATGTTTGGAATGATAGTGCAGGCAATTTCCCTTATACAAAGAATGGTGAAATAGATAAAGATGAACTTGAAGAAGAAAGAAGAGTTCACTACATAGCTTGCACAAGAGCTAAAGAGAAGATGACAATTATGGCACAAGGAAGTGGTGGTCAATTCTTAGCTGAAATGAATTTAAGTGGTGCAGGACGAGTTGAACAAATTAAAGAGCTTAAAGGCAGTTTAAGAAAAGGTTTAGGCAGTGCAAGTTCAGCTTTCGAAGAAGTATCTTTGGAAGAGTTAGAGCAAATGGGTATGATTGTTGAAAATCAAGAGTTTATAACTGGCGACGAAGTTCCAGACGAACTACCTGAGGAAAGATGGCAACAGATGATGGAAAGCGAGTATTTAGATTTTGAAAATTTTGAATAGTGGGGTGAAATGGTGAAGAAGTACTATCTCGCAACAAACTATGCTAACTTCTCAGGGATAATGGCTCAAGATGTTATAAAGGCTGGTATTGATGGGGGTGTTTACCTTTGTGATACTGCAAAAGATGCTTGTAAGTTCTTGGCTATTCGAGGAGAGAAGAGGGTATATGTTTTTGAAGTAGAAGTCGATGAAACTAAAGTGGTTGAAAGTTTTGACCATGACGAAGGTTTCTTTGGTTGTAAGGCATATCTTTATTTAGGAGATATTCCTTACTCAAAAGTAACGCAGGTTTTGGTATTTAAGTAAAGTTAGGAGGGTATAAGATATGCTAAATGTAGGAAAAAACAGTCACGGTTTTGGAGAGATACTTGCTACGGTAAAGACTAATGAGAGTGGTTCTCCACTATACAAAGACAAATTTACAATGCTTTTTGGACATAGAAAGATGAAAAATGTCGAAAAGGATGGTGTCCTCTGTATGCAAGATATTGAAACTGGAGAACTTATTGAGGGAGATTGGATTGACCTTGTTAAGGATTTGAATGAAGAGGCTGAAGGTAAAAGTCTAGAAAGTTATCTTTTCGGTGAGAAGAGAAGATGTATTTCAATAGTATCTAAAAACATTCCAAATGAATTAAACTCTGAGTTTATTGAACTGGCTCAGAGTGGTGTTATATTTTGCCCAATGACAAGTAAATGGGTTGAGGCAACAAATAGACTTGGTCAAGGTTGTGATATGAGTGGAGATCTTTATCTCCTTTTAAAAGGGTACAGCTTAGAAAAAGAAAGGTTATTTACAAGTGGGTACTTTTCTCGTGAGCAAGAGGGTATTGAAGAGCTATTAAGTAATAAAAATGCTTACTTAAATCGTGCTTATTTATCACAATTGGTGGATTTAGACATTAATCATTCACCTGTTTACGGTTTTACAATATCAAAAGCAGGGGGAATTAAAGTGGGAAAAGTATTCACGCTATAAAGGTTAATTTAGAAGATTAAAAGAAGTAATTAGAAACAGAAAAGTTTTAAACAGAGGTGAACAGGTTGGAGTGGAACGGTAGAAAAATAATTCTTGACAATTTAAGAGAAGAATTAAGTGCATATTCAGTAGACATCCAAGATGTTGTACGAAGTGCTATTCTTGATGGCATAGAGTTAGGAAGCTATGTCGAAGAATGTAGAGAAGACCCTTGGAGATTAGAACAAATCAGACTCCTAATCAAAGAAGATTTGAAGGAAGAAGTGGGTACGGATTTGAGTGGGGCGATGCTTTATAAAATTCGTTGTCTACATAGAGAAGGTCATAACATTGAGGGGTTGAAAAAATTATTGGCGAGTGGAATGGAAGATGAGTATGCTGAGATAGCTCTGGATTGGCACTCAAAGGGGTATGAGCTTAAAGGTTTGAAAATCTCTTGGATACCTAGACATCTGTTAGACACATTTGAAAAAGGTCTAATGGCTAAGATGAATATGCAAGAGTTTAATACGGGTGTAGCTTACGATAAAGAGTATTTACTTGCTTTAATGAGATTGCAGTCCGATGGTAAAAGTTGTAAACTATTTGTAGATGGAACTTGGGATTTGAAAGTTTTACAGTTGATAGAGGCTAAAGCTGGAAACCTAAGACCAAATGAATGGGCAGAACTTGAGAAAAGGTTAAGAAAAAATATGGATTTACAGCAAGTATCAGAACTTATTAACTGTTGTAAACAGGGTATGGGTTTAGCTTGGATAGGTGAAAATGAGGTTTACACAGCAAAACATCTTAGATATATTCGTAAAGCCTTTGAAAAGAAGTTAGATTGGAAGAAGCTTGTAGGGGCTTGGAAAAGTCTTACAGAGGTTGAAGAAAGCTATAATTCAATGTTAGCTGAAAAAGGAAGAGTTCTGTCAGGAAGATTACATAAATTTTAGGAGGTAAAAAAGATGTACTTTTGTAACTTAGTTGGAGATGCAGGAATAGGGACGATAGAGCGTGGTAAGGGATTGAAACCTTTTGTTAATGAACATACAGATGTTACCTTTAAAGGTGGAATTGTTGAAGAGGAAGACTGCATTCGAGTAGTTAAGGGTGTTGACGGTCAGTTCGGAGAACTGGGTATCAGTGTAAAAGGACTGGAAGATAGCGAAGAAAACCCCCTAATTTGGGTACTTTGTAGAGAGGCTTTTCCTTGTGTAAGATTGGAGAACTATTTTAAGCACATTGTAGTTGGTGATGACTTAGTCCTCATCTGCTTGATTAGGGGAGCAATGGACTTTGGTGGAACAGTACTTGAAAGAGGTATCGGAGAGGATGTTAAAGTTGAGATAGAGCATAGAGTACTGCTCGACAGCAAGAAGCTTGCTGAAATGTCTGACTTTGAAGACAAGGAGATTGGAGCAAGTAAAGAAGGGTACGGCATCAACGAAACATCAATAAAGGTTTCTAAGAGTGTTGAAAGTCCTCTCACAAGTTCAAGGATAATTAGGAGTGGTTATGTTTTAATAGACCGTCAAGGTTTCCAAAATAAGCTAAAAGAGAAACAAGAGGCTGATAGAAAGGCACTTGAGAGGCAGAGAGAAAAAGAAGCCAAGGAAGAAGCTTTAAGAGTTGAAAGAGAAGAGGCTCTCGAAAAGGAAAGAGCTCTGCGAGAAGCTAAGAGAAAGAAGAAATTAACTGAAGACTTGGAAAAAGCATCAAAAGCCGAGATAGATGAGAATGGTGCTAACTTGGGTGCAATGGCATTTTTAAAGTCAGTAGGAAAATAAACAAGATTGGAGTTGGATTTAAATGTGGCGAACAGGCAAAACTATGGGCAGAACTAACAGAATTGAGAAGAAGACAATTAGACAGTTTACAAGTGGTAAAGGTATAACTAAAGAAACAATTGGAAGTGTTGTATTGGAGATGATGAAGCCTCAAAAAGAAAGGGTTCTACGTCAATGTCAGGAACACAATCAGTGGAAGATAGAACAAATCTACGGAAAGAAGAAGGGTAGGTATCTAACAGACGATAACTATTCCTTGAAATCATTGATGGTTCTTTGCTATTCAATGAAGTTCAAGAATGATGTTCTAAACGACCTTAATGGAAATATAGTTTGGAAAGAGTATGGAAGAGCTTATTCAGGAAGTACACTGAAATTAATGGTTGAAAATGGTGAATTTGATTGGCTTTTAGAAGATGAAGAGTTTATCGATATAGTTGGAAGACTGTTCGAATTGGGTAACTGTGGTGTTTGTCCAGTCGATAGAGAAAAGTGGAAGAGAAAAAGCTATTCAATGTCAATGGACTTGCCGACAATTTTTTGGAATGCAGATAACAATATGGATATGTTGATGGAACTGCATTGGGAATTGGGTAAGCCCTTGGGTATGGAATTTAAAGAGGCTTGTTTATTCGAACTCTTGAGGGGCGATTATAAGGATTTTCTAAAAGATGTTCTAGCTGATTTGACAAGTAGAGAAGAGTTCATGCAAAAACTATTGGATGAAGCTTTAGAAGAAGATAAACAAAATATATTGGAGAAACAATGGCATTAAGAAGAGATTCTGTTAACTTAACAGCATGCGATAAGGATTTAATAAAAGTACCTCAAAAAACGGAGTATTGGGGTTTAGACTTAGTAGAAAAGGTCATAGCGGGTTTCAGTAAAGAGAAGCCCGTTTTAGTGTATTTTGACCCAGATGTAGATGGTTTGATTGCTGGTTATATAGCAGTTAGGTTTTTTAAAGAGATGGGTTTTCTTATTAAAACACATATTAATTCAAATAGAGAACATGGTTTTAAGTTGCCAGCGAAGGCAGTGAAGGGGTATGATATTGTAGCTGTAGACTTTGATATGAGCAAGGAACAGATTGTAGAACTTGTTAACGAAGGTTGCAATGTTTTACTGATGGACCACCACGACAATGATGACGAACAAATTTACTACAAAGGTGAGAATGGTTGTATGGGTCTTTGCATAAATAATCAAGATTTAGCTAATCCAGAAGAAGGACGATATCAGAGTGGTGCTGGGGTAACTTATGAGATTCTATGTCAGGTTGGAGAAAAGTTCTTCGACAGTATGGAAGATTGGTTCGACTGTGATGAGAATAGGGCTTTGGTGGGTATAACTTTACTCAGTGACAGTAGAGATATATCTAGTGAAAGAGCGAGAGATTACCTAAGAATACTTTACAACTATGAGGTTGAGCCATTTAATGCAAAGTCAAGAAAATTAGGAAGAACTAATGATAAGGTCAGACAGTTGCTATATTCTGCTTTACCTGAGAGAGATTTTAATTTTGGTATGCCGAATATGTGTAGGGAGTTTATTGACTTTAATTTAAGCCCAGCTCTTAACTCATGTTTTCGTTTTGGAAAAGAGCGAGAGATGGTTAAGATGATACTAAGCAATCAGCTTATAAAGGTAAATCAGTTTCACCCGAAACAGAGAGAGTTCGTAAATAGATTGGTTGAATGGCGAAACATTATCGAGAAGGATAATGTAAGATTTGTTTGGCTTGATGAGGATAGCTTGGTTGGTGGTAAGAGTGGTGACCCAAGTATAATGACAAACTTTATTGGTTTATTAGCTAATAAGAGCTTGGTTGTAGATGGTGTAAGAAAGTCTGTAATCTGCTATGTAAGAAAAAGGAATGAAGACGGCTCTGTAGAGATAACTCGTGGTTCTTTCCGAGGAAGATTCGACGGGGTACGCTATAAGGACTTCTTAGACCAATTTATGGTTGGTGAAGGACATCAGGGTGCTTTTGGGATTAAAAAGTTGGAATTCTCTAAGATGGGTGAAATCAATAAGGCTTGTGCAGAGGCAGAGAAGAATTTCAAGAACAAGGTTAAGGTCGTAAAAGTTGAAAACCTTAAGAAGTTCCTGAGTAGTGATAAGGGTAAAAATCTTGCTCTCGCAAATGATTACTCAAAAAATAGAGACCAGATTGGTATTCTTTATACTGGTAGAAATGCAGTAGTAATCAAAAGAACTGAGAAGTTTCTACTCTTGGAGATTGATGGTGTTAATGTCCGTTGCTTTACGCCTAATTTAACCGTTGATAAGGGTGTTATAAAAACAACAGTAAGTAGAGGTGTTATTGAGTGCACCATGGAACCTCTTCAAGGATATTGAAGCTAAGGTGGGTATGGTGTATAATAGTATGTGAAGAAAATATAAAGTTGTTGGTTTTAAGACTTAAAATAAAATAGTACATAAACTGCAACTTTTGAACTAGACAAATGTAAATTTAGAAACAGAATTGTTATTTATTTAACTGTGTTTGTGCTAGTTTGGTTTAGTAGTGTCGCTTGCTCTTGTTTGTGGCAGGTGGAATGGAAGGAGTTTAAAATGAAGAGGGGAATTAGAGACCTTTTGTGCGTAGAGAATTTACTCGGTAGGGGAAAAGAGAGAAAAGAGATTTTAGACAGCAGAATAATCGGTGGCGAGAGGATTTTCTTAGTAGCTATTAGACGCTCTAATGGGGGTATTAAGAATTATCAAATCGAGATGGAAGACGGTACGATAATTTATAAAGAAGCCTGCAATATTTTCAAGGGATATTTAAACGAGAGGAAGATTCAAGAAATAGTAAGGCAGAATTTTAAAAATAATGAAGGAGAACTTTAGAAATGAGAAGGTTAACATCAGGTAGTGAAGATATCTTCATCGATGGGTACGACTGCTTATGGTATGTAGAAGATGTTCGTTCGGTTGGAAAAGGAATAACCTTGGTTCTTGCACAACAGGAGGGTTCTTTTGAACCAGATGATTTGTACTTGGAAGTAACTGAATATGGTGAGGTGCTGAGGGAACTGTATGACTACTATGATGTATAATCGTTTGGGTACGGATTAGAAAAATGTTTTTAGGTAAAAATAATATAGAAATAGATAGGAGAATGTAAACGATGGTAGAGGGAAAAGCTAAGTTGGTAATTGATTTAGGAAACTCAGAAACGAGAGTAATCACTCAATTTGGTGGTAAGTCTGTTTTAACAGTGTTACCTAATATGATGAGTGATTTAACTGATGGAGCAGTAGCTACCTTTATGAAGTCTGAGGACTATAATGAAGATACATCCAGAATCTTTGAATATAAGGGTGTAAACTACTGTAATGGTGAACTATGCGAGAAGGAATTTGGTGTAACTGCAATGACACCAACTGCTCTCTTGAAGAAGTATGACACCCTAATCTCTGAGCTAAATATTCAAAATGCTTTCAGACAGGGTTTTGAATCTGTTTCAAGAATTACTAATTGTGATATGCAGAGTGTTGATGTTGAGTGGGATGTAACTATACTTCTTCCACCAGAAGATATTGAAATTGGAAGTAAGGTAATAAGCAAGAAAATACAGGGTATGAAGACTCTTAACTTCAAGATGCCAGAGCTGGTGAAAGTATTGAATGTTTTGAGTGTCAAGGTATTACCGGAGGGTTTTGCAGCTTTCATAGGTATACTATTTAAAAGTAAGTCAGCTATTAGAGCTGAGTACGGCTTTTTAAGAAATGCTACAACTTTAATTGTAGATATCGGTGCAGGAACCACAGATGTAATCATAGTTAAAGACGGCAAGGCTCTCCAGAGTTCAAGATTCACTGTTGAAATAGGTGGAAACAATGTACATCAGATTGTAAGGTCAAAGTTGAAGAGAAAAGGAATTGCTCTCCCAAGTTCTACAGTGAGAGAAGGAGTGGAAACTGGAGTAGTTAAGAATGGCTCCAGAGTGGTTGAGATTGCAACTGAAATTGCTGAAGCAAAGGATATGGTTGCAAGTCAGCTTGTAGACGCTATTCAGATGTTCTTTGAGGGTACGATGTATCCAGTAGGAATGATTGAATATGTTCTAACTTGTGGTGGTGGAGCTGAAAAAGGAAATGTTGATGGTGTTAAACCTATGGCAGAATACCTAATCAGTTATATGAAGAAGCTGTCATCGGATATGGAACTTGTAAGTGACCTTGTTGAAGAATATAAAGAAGTTGGAATCAAGGCAAAGATGCCTGAAGGAAGAGAGCAGATAAGCCCAAGAATGTACAATATCATTGGTGCAAATATTCTAAGCTAAGGAAAGCAGGCAGAGATAAAAGGAGACTTGTGTGAAAGCATATATTTCAGGACTTCCAATGGAGGCTAAAAATTTAATAGAGGAAGCAGTAGCTGAGGGATATGGTGGTTTAGCAGAGGTTGAAGAGCTAAACAAATCCGAGCTTGTTCCATTAGTTAAGGCTGGGTTAGAGAGTCCTGAGGTTTGCTTGATGATACTCGATGCTAGCTCTGAGAAGGCTTGCTCTGTTCTTGGTGATTTGAAAGTATTGGGTGGAGAGAAGTACCATTCTTACGGGACAGATGAGGACTTAGTCCTTTGGTTAAACGAGTACTTGGGTACGGAGTTAGTTGTTCCAGAAAAATTAGAAGTGAATGTTTCCGAGGAGATAGTGGGTGAGAACTTGGTTAGTTCTGCACCCGATTTCTCGTTATGGGAAGAGCGTTTGGCATCTAAGGACAGCTTAATAAGCCAGTTGAAAGCCCAGATCTCTGAAATGAGAGAGGTTGTTGAAAGCTGTTCTACTGGAAATACAGGTGAGTTAGAGGATGCTAAAGCTGAGATACTAGATTTAAAATCTCAAATCTTAGAACTTAAGAAAACGCAGGGCACAGTATCAAATGATGCCGAACTTGTAAGAAAAATTGAAGAGCTGAAGTTGGATAATTCAGCGTTGAAGTCATCTAAAGATTCTCTCAAAAAGGAATACGAAAGCATTAAAAATGAGTTACTTGATGTAAAAGCTAACCGTAGTCAGATTGCATCAACAATTATAAGTAAGGATAAACTTATTGAAGAACTTAAGGGCGAACTTGCAGTTGCTGGTGTTTCTGCAAGTGAGTTAAGAGAACTTAGAACGGAAAATGCAAGGCTTACAATAGACTTAAATCACAAAGCTGACCAGTTAAAGGTTAAAGATTCAGAAATTCTTGGGTATTTAAAAGAGCTCGATTCAATGAGAAAAAATACTGTTGGTCAAGATAAGATTAAACAGTATCAGGAAAGGGCTGAAGAATGGAAAGAAAAGTTCACCACTTTAGATAGCGAAGTTACTGGTATTAAAACGGAGTTAAGCGAATCTAAAGAGAGGGTTGCTGAACTTGAAACAAAATTAAATTCCGTAGAAAAGAAGAAATTATCTTTGGAAAATGATGTGGCTCGGTTAAGTGATGACCTTGGAAAAGCTAACTCAATTAATTTGCAGTTGCAAAGTGAGATGGATAGCATAAAGACTGAATTTGGTGGTCAGGAGAATCTCGGTGAGGTTTCAAAGGAACTTGCAGGTTTGAAACATGAGCTAGGTAGATTGCGAGAGAGTCCTTTTGTTAAGATTAGTGAGAAGGCTTTTGTAAAAAGTTCAGTGGGTATGGTATTAGATTTTGGTAAGAAACGATATGAAAATGTAAGTTTTGTATTTTCAGGTTGTGGTGCTTATTCGAAGAATACCTATGGCTTTATAAAAAATATGGCATCCTTGAGTGGAAGAAGTAACCCAGTTGTTATTGTAGACCTTTATTCGGACTCTTCAATCGACTATGTAATGGGTATTGAGAAATTTAGGAATGCTGAACCTTGGTTTGAGAGTGGAGGTAGTTTTGACAGTTATCTAACACCGACAAAGTATAGAGGGGTTTCAGTTTTATCCTTTGGAAGTGGGTATGTAAACGATGCTTACTTAATGTCGATTGATTGGAAGAAAAGGTTGGCTGAGCTTGAAAGCAGTGGATATAAGGTAGTAATCTTTGGTGGCTGTTTAGATTCGCTGGTCAGCCGAACAATATTTGAGAGTGGGTATGGTTTAGTTGAAAAAACAGTATTTACAAGTGGGCTAGCAGTTCATCTAAGGGGTACGATGCGTTCACTAAAAGGCTTAAAAGGTGGGGCAAAAGATTGTGAAGTACTTATAACAAGTAAAGTTCCTCAGTTAGAGGGTTTATATAGAATGGCTGAAAGACAAATCAATTGTAGGTTTATTTAAAAAGATGAGAGCGGAAAACTTAGAACTTGAAGTAAAACTCATATTAGTTAAGGAAAAGGTAAAATGAGCAGAAAAGTAAGTATTATGGTAGATGTAGATGAGGCTCTATACACGGAAGTTATCGAGCCACATAAAAAGAATAGGAGTTTTTCAAAGTTAATTTTGAAGCTATTAGAAGGCTACCAGCAAGATGAATATGTCAATGCTTATGGTAATGATGTTGTAGCCGAGTTGCAAGCTGAAGCAGATAGTGCATTTCAAGCATCAATTGACAGTATGAAAGCTACGATGATAAATATGGAAATCCTAAAGGAAGAGGCTGAGATGACTTCTGAAGAAGGTATCGACTCTTTCAACACAGGAGAGTTTAGAGCTGGTAGTGGTGCCGAAACAGATATGGGTGATGGACTTGGCTCAGAAAGACTTCAAAGGATTGAAGACGAGATATGCGAGATGAAGAAGTCTAATGCCGAGGTTATGAGTGCTTTAAACTTGATTTTAGGTAAGCTTGATGGTGTTGATGTGGGTACGAAAGAACCTGAAGAGGTGGTTGAAAAGGAAGAAGTAATTGACCTCTTTGGACTACCTGCACCTGTTGAAGAGAGAACTGAAGAGCCAGTTGAGGTTGCTGAGAAGGAAGAAGATACTGTAGATAATGAAGAAGCTGAAGACTTACTAAGTGGCTTGACTGATGGTATGGTTTTTAGCTACTAGAAGAGATTAAATTGATTTAGAAAGGTAGTTTTGCAGTGAAAGTAAATAATACTGGTAGAGCGCCAAAGAAAAAAGTAGAATATAAAATGAATGAAAGGGGTATAAACACCTCTTCAAGAAATGGTATGCATCGTAAAACAGAGTACTCAGGCGATGAGATGTGGCTCAAGGGTACGGATTATGATGCTAGCGTAGAGCCTATCAGCGGTGGAAAAATTGGTGATGGTCATATGAGCCCTGAAGTTAGGGCTATGATTGAAAAGGAAAAACAAGCTAAGGAAAAAGCTGAAGAAGATAAGAAGAAAAAGCAGAAACCTAAAGGAAAGAAGCAGGTGCAAGAAAAGGTTAAAAAGGAGAAGAAGCCTTGGAGCAGGAAGAAGAAAATCTTTATGGTTGTGCTTTTAGGTCTGATAACCCTAATTGGGGTAGGTTTGTTTATGAGATTTTATCTTTTTCCAGGAGAGATGAAAATTGATAAAAAGACAACTGGGCTATATCGGTTGAACAGTTGGAATTCTTCCGTAGCAAGCTTGAATGAGGACTCTTTGAAAGCAGATTTAGGTGGTGCTGAGAGTTATCTTGGTAAGGAGTTAGATTATGCTGGTGACTCTACAGATAGGGCTGATTTTATGGTTAATATGGCTGGGACGGTGAAATATGTACCTGCTCAAGTTCCAAAGAAGGATAAGCTGGGTAGGGATATGAAGAGAAAAGGTCAAGTTATATTGCAGGACTCTTGGTTAACAAGTGAAAATGAACCTGTTGAGTTGCAGTATATCGATTACAGCAAAATCAAATTTAGTGACGATGAAATTTCTAAAGCTTTGAAGAAGGATAAAGTTTCAGTAGATGATGAAAATTATAAAGAGAAATTAACAACAGTTTTCTGTAAGCTAATGAATAACAAGGCTAAGAAGGGGTACGCCATTAAAACAGATAAAAAGTATGTTCCACACTTTAACAAGGTCAATGGTGGGTACTTAATGGCTGAAAAGGAAGATATAACAATCGACAGTTTACTTTTCAGTAGTAAGGCATTTGACAAGTTGGTAAGTGATTTCTCATTGAAAGCATTGGAGCTACAGGTTGGTGCAGGAGGAGGAAAAGAAGGCGAAGAGACTGAAGAGTGGAAGGCTTGGAACGGACTTTCAGCTGATGAGAAAAAGGATAAGGAAGAACCAACTAAGTACGCTGGAAAAAAGGTAAACACAACTAAAGAGTGGGAAGATTGGAATAAGCTAGATAAAGAAAAGAAAGAAAAAGTACCTGAACCTGAAAAATATGATGCTAAGTATATGATTGGTAAGGAGTGGTGTGGAGCCCATAGACTAATGACTGGCTTAGTAACAAAGACTGCAGGAGGTAAAGAGGTTAAGTTTAAAGTATCTGCTAAAGTGGGTGATGGTTCTTTTAAGACTCCAGCTGGAATGTCTACAGAGGTTGTAAGTTATGCATCTAAGAATGGTGGAAAAATAAAAATAAGGCTTATTGACTTTGGTGTTTCTAAGGAAGCTATTGATTGGTTAGAGAGTAAAGATGTAAGAAATAAGGGTTTGGAAATCAAATCTCCATTGCAGTATTGTTATGCAGTATTTGAAGTAACAAACTTAACAGGAAAAGACCTTAACTTGAAGAATAACTCTTCATTAGCTGATAAGAATGGCAATCCGATGGAGAGCTCAGGTTCAATGTTTGGCTTGCAGGATGAATTAAACTTGAAACCAGATGAAACAGGTGTAATTGAAACTTGGGGAAGTTCAACTGAGTTAAACAAGCGTTATTTGATATGGGGTATGGATTTCGATGGAAAGAAAAAACCCGTTTACTTCAGGGTATTGGCTGGTAACATTGATGACACCTCTGTAAGTAAAGGTGTATACGGCAAGGAAGAAAAACAAAAATAGCTGAAGAAGGTTGTATTCAAAGTTGTAATTGTGTATAATAAAAATAAGAAGTTTTAGAAGTGTGGTTGCAAAATATTTCAATGTATGTTATAATAGAGATATAATCCTCTATTAAGATACCTGACGAGAGCAGTCATTTCACTTCTTGTGAGATGGCTGTTTTTATTTGTTTTAGAGAAGGAGATAGAAGTGAGAAGAAATTGGTTTAGTGAGTATGTAGATGGTGAAGTTCCTTATGAAGAGCTTGAGAAGATGGCATCAGAAGGGAAATTTCGAGAGTGGGAGTACGAGGCTTTCGACTTGGTAGAAACTGGGTACGAGGATGTAGAAGATGACCTAGCAAAGTATACTGCTGAGAAGTATCAGAAATCAAGTGAAGCTGAGCAGAAGCAGATGATTGAAGATGTATTGGAAATCTACCGTAGTAGAGATGTATTCCCTATCAAGTATTTTAACGAACTTGGTATGATGAATGAGGTTGAAAAGGTTATAAACTGCAATCTTGAATTTGAAGGTGATACCATTATGGGTGGAAGTGGTATTGGTACTGCATTGTGTAACTTCCTATTTCCAAATCTATTTGATACTCCATCACTTCATGATGTGGATAAAAAGGGTGCAGCAACTTGTATTGAGAAGTGGAATAATGATGAATATATGAGAAGAGCAATTGGCTTTTGTTTTTCTTATAAGAATGGTAGTCCGACACCAACTAGTATGTTTGCAGCTATAAGATTGGTGGGAAGTTCTCCAACAAATTTCAACCCAGCGAGAGCTAAAGCACTTTATGAGCGTCTATGTCCACCTGGAGGAACTATTTGGGATATGTCAACAGGGTTTGGTGGCAGGTTATTGGGGTGCTTAACTTCTAAGAATAACTACAAATATGTAGGCACAGACCCAAATGTTGAGTCTATGTGGCATACTCATCAGCTTGCAGAGTTGGTAGAGTCTGTTACTGGAAGAGAAAACTCATATGAGTTGCACTGCGTGGGTAGTGAAGTATTTAGGGGTAAGCCAGAAAGCATTGATTTTGCTTTTACAAGTCCGCCTTATTTCAATTTAGAGATTTATTCAGACGACCCAACACAATGTTACAACAAATTCCCAGAACTAGATGGTTGGCTAGAGGGTTTTGTAAGGGGTACGATTAAGAATGTTGCATATATGCTAAAGAAAGGTTGTTTGTATGCGATTAACATCGCTGACTTTAAGGATGCAGGAAAAGATGTAGACTATGTAGATGAGTGGTGTAGGATTTCAGCAGAAGAGGGAATGCCTTTATTTGATAGAGTATATCTTGGTGTTCCTGCAAGGGCTGGTTCAGCTCAGCAGAAGGCTGGAGAAGTGAAGAAGGAAAATATTTTAGTTTTCAAGAAACTATAAAGGGTAAAGATATGAGTCAGAATTTATATGACAATGAAAAGTTTTTTAACTTATACAAAGAGCTCAGATGTAAAAGCAATAGCGCAAATAACCTAGAAGAAAAGCCAGAGCTACTTTCACTTCTTCCAAACCTCAAAGGGAAAAGAGTACTAGACTTGGGATGTGGGTATGGAGAGTGGTGCAAAATTTACTCAGAAATGGGAGCGAGCTATGTTAAGGGGATAGATATATCCTCGAAGATGCTAGATGTTGCAAAATCAGAATGTTCGCAGTTCAGTAATATCGAGTTTAGCCTGATGGATATGGCAAAACTTAATGAACTAGATGAAACTTTTGATGTTGTTGTGAGCTCTCTTGCAGTTCATTACGTAGAAGATTTTGAAAAGCTATGTAAAGATGTAAAGAAAATTTTAAATAAGGATGGAATCTTCTTATTCTCACAGGAGCACCCAATTTTTACAGCTACCAAAAAAGGTGTAACATGGCAAACAGATATAGATAATGTAGTAAAGGGCATGGTAGTTGAGGATTACCCAGAGTCGGGAAAAAGAAATGTATATTGGCTTGTCGAAAATGTTGTAAAGTATCATAGAACTTTTAGCGATATTATAAATGCTCTTGTAAAAGCAGGATTCCACATCGTGAAGGTAAAAGAGCCTACTGTTTCAGATGAAGTAATAGAACTGAATAAATCACTGGCTAGGTGTAAGCATGTACCAGATTACTTGTTCGTGCTTTCCCAAGCTTAAAGGCATATCATAATACAAAAGGAGCTTTCAATGAAAATGGAGAGAAAAAGTAAGACATTTTTAAGTATTATTGGGGCAACAGGAACATTAATGGTGTGGGAGATGATTGCAGGTGGTTTTTTCTCAACCAACATGATGGTTTATCGCTTGGCTTTAGTAAATTGTATCCTAATATATTATAACTCAAATATAAATTTAAACACACTAGATTTGCAAAACAAGATGTGGTATACGAGGATTAATAGCGTTTGGGTTTCAGTGATAGGGTTTACGCTCTCAATAGGGGCGTGGGTATGGTTTAAAGTTATAAATAAAGAAACACTAAGTGAGAGAGCTATAAAAATTGCCTCAATTGCTATGTTTATTTCTTTTGTTTGTGTTTTCCTTGTCTATATAATAGAAGCCTCTTCTTTACTAATCCTTAAAGTTTTAAGAATAAAGAATAGAGAAACTACAGAGAGATTGAAATAGTTGTAAAAATAGTGTAAACTAAAGGTAAATTGAAATTGATGGAGGTAAGTAAAAATGAAATTATTGAAAGAGTTAAATAAGCGAGTTGCTGAGAAAGAACTAAGTATCCTTAGAGAAGTTTATGACTTCCTGAAAAGTCTACCTGAAGCTAAGAAATATGAAGATGAGGGTAAATCTTAACGAGTACAAAGATTTATCATGGGCTATTCGAAATTATGAGTACCATTCGGTTACTGGCTTTGATTGTGGTTTCTTTGACATTATTGTAAACAGCGAGAACTGGAAAGAAGAGCTAAGGAAAGTGGGGCAGGGTGGTTGGAGTAAAGAAATAGAGACTCTTTATATTGCACCACCCAGCTATCTTGAAAAGAGTGATGATATGAGGATAATGTTCCTACTTCCAAAAAGTAAATTGCTGGTACAATCAACAACTATAATGCGTATGATTGAAGAAAAAGTTGTTGAGATTATGAAAGAAATCGACCCCAGTACTAATGCTTATGTATCAACAAGGCTAGATTAGGTTGGGGAAGTTAAAAGTAAAACTTGACACCTATTGAATGCTCTGTTAGATGGGGTTAAACTAAATGTAAAGTTTAAGTTCTCTAACGGAGGTTTCAAAATGAAAAGTAGAAGCAAAATTTATAAAATTGAAATAGGTTTGGTAGCTATAGACTTGGTGATGTATACACTATTGGCAGTTTCGCTAATCAATGGGGGTATACTTAAATACTTTAGCATTAACTTAACAACAGTTGTGCTGGCTGTATTGTGGATAAGTTGGGTATCAGCTTGTATTGGGGTTTTAACTTCACTTAGAAGAAAAACAACAGTGAGCGATAAGATGTCAGCAATTACTAGCTTGGGTGCTTGCATTGGAACAAATTTTTTAGCTTTATTGGTTGTTTTCTTGATGAAGGCAATATTTGTAACAATGGGTACGGTTGGTGTAAGTGTGATGGCAAGTATGGTAGTTGCCCTTTATGTAATCTCTGCAGTATCTAGAACAATGTATCTTGGAAATATCGGAAGGTAATGAAATGAGAGTAGCTCATAAAAATGATATTGGAAAAATGAACTTAAAGGAGATAGAGTCTGAGACTTTATCTCCTAAAAGTATTTTAGAAATAATCTCTCTTTTAGAGAGTGAAAAAGTAGAGAGTCTTGAAGGTGTGATGGTCGGAGCTGATGGTGGTTATTACCTTATTGATGGGGGCAGTCAGCTTGGCGATTTCGACTTCTTTGCCTTTTTGAATAAGAAGAAATCTCCATTGTTTAAGCAGGTTTTAACCTGCTTTAATGTAAAAGACTTGTGCAGAAGTTTAGCAGGTTCTGTAGAGGAAGTGGAGGAAGGAACTTCATTCTTGGGTATGGAATCATTTGAAGATGGTAGTTCGATTGGTTCTGACCTTGTTTTGTTGATCGATGGGCAGAAGGTAATAGTACCCGATAATGGTGGTGAGATTGTTATTGGAAGGTCTAGTCAGAATGCTGATGTGATTGTAAAAAATAAAACTATTAGCCGACGCCATGCTCTTTTGAAAAGAGTAGATGGCAGTTGGTTATTCGGAGACTTGGGTAGTTCAAATGGTTCTTGGGTGAATGGAGTAGCAGTCAAGGCAGGGTATGTAGTTCTAAATGCTGGAGATGAGATTGTAATAGGCAATGAAAAAATAAGAGTAGTTGAGGTTTAAAATGTTAGAAGAGAAATTTATGATGGAAGATAATGAAGAGATGGAGTTGGTTAAATATCTTCTAAATCAGGCAGACAACTTTATAGAAGCGATTATATGTGGCTCAATGGAAGCGTCAAGAAGGTGTGCTACAATGTTTGAGATAGACGAACAGGGGAGAATGTCGGATGCATCTCCTTTGGAAATGTTAAGAAATATAAAAAATGGTATGAAGTACCTTGTAGTTGAGGTTCAACCAGAAGAGAATATGACAAGTGGTGATATAACCTTACTTATTGAAGACCCAGAAAACTACAACCACAGACTTGTAGTATCAAATAATGGGCGAGATATCCAAATAATCAAGCTAAGAGAAGAAAATAACAACATAGTAGAAGAAGCCATCATCACAACATTACAGAAAGAGCACACAGTTTCGATATCTGTTAACAGAGAGGTAGTAGAGGGTGTGGAAGATAGAGAAGCTTTGATGGGTTTATTATCTAGCATTAAAAGCTACCTAACCTATAAAGAAGGGTACAAATGGGTTGTAGACTTTAGACACGCTTTAGCTCCAGATATTCAACAGCTGATGGAAAACACTGAGGAGTTGATTGCTCTCTCAAATGGAGACAGAGTTAGTGGGGGTATATTAAGTTAATGAGAATGTTTGAAGAAGTTTTTCAAGAAATAGATAAAAGGGTTGAAGAAGGAAATAATGAGCTTACACCTTTAATTGCACATAATGGTTTCTTTGTAAAGCACGACGAGTATTTTTCTATTAGTGGAAGCCATGGTGGGAAGGCTAGGTCTTGCTACTCCATTTGTAAGAAGGGTATAGAAGAGGGGAAGAGAGGTTTTTCAACTGCTGGTTCAAAGAAAAGCCCTCAAATACAAATAGCAAGTTTTATTGCTAAGGAAATGGGAGTTCCTCTCCACGCACATACCCCTCAGGGAGAGTTAGGGTATGAGATTGAGAAGGCTTTGGCTAATGGTTGTGAATTATTTCAACATAGAGCAGGATATAACAATGTGATTATCAAAAGGGCAAGAGATGATGCTAAAGAAAATGATTTCTTGGAGATACCATTTGGAATGGAGTGTTGGGAGGCTGTTTACCAGACTGCTACACAGGTTCGTTCATTAGTTGGTAGAGAAGATATAAAACGAATAATATTGCCAATTGGCAGTGGAATGTCATGTTGTGGAGTTCTTTGGGGTATGCTTAGGTATGAGATAGACCTGCCAGTTCTTGGAATACAGGTGGGGGCTGATTTCAGGAAAAGATTTGAAAAGTATGCTCCTGAGGGTTGGGAGCTGATGCTTGAAGTAGAGAAAAGTGGGTACGATTATCACGAGTATGCACCTAATTTAATTAGAGATGCTGGTGGTGATTTAATCTTAGACCCTATTTATGAGGCTAAATGTTTGCCTTATGTGAACTTTGGTGGGGGTGATTTACTTTGGTCTGTTGGAATAAGAGATGGAATTACCTCTGAGAATAGCAAGGAATTTATATTCTAAAAAGGAAGTAAAGCTAAATTAGGAGATGTATATGAACGACATAATATGGAGAGAAAGAAAAAGAGTTTGGTGTGGTTTGCCTTGGACATTCACCAACTACCAGTTTACCAAGGATAAGTTCATGATTGAAAGTGGTTTGTTTACGAAGGTTGAAGACGAAATAAGACTATACAGGATAACCGATATTACCTTAAAACAAACATTTATGCAGAGAATGTTTGGTCTTGGAAGTATCATTTGCAGCAGTTCAGATAGAACATCAGGTAACTTTATAATCAAAAATATTAAAAACTCAAAGGAAGTCAAGGAAACTTTGTCAGACCTAATCGAGAGGGCTAGAAAAGAAAATAGAGTTTTTTCTCGAGAAGATTTAGGGTATGGCGACTCAGATTATGAAGTTGATAATAATTAAAACTTGAAAGTGTTTAGAAGAAGCTAAGACTTTGCTCTTGGCTTTTTTATTTGGAGTTTCGAGGAGCAGAATGATATATTAGATAATTAAAAGGAAATCGAGTTGGAGGTTTTAAAGTGAAAATAAGAGCTTTATCGGACATTGGAACAGTTAGAAAAGAAAATCAAGACAACTACTATGTGGGTAGGTTTATGTTGAATGGGGAAGAAGTTAGTGTAGCTTGTGTTTGTGATGGAATGGGTGGACTTGCTGATGGAGAGGTTGCAAGTTCAATGGTTATTGATGCTTTGAAAGGTGCATTAACCTCTAACATTACTCAAGAAGAGATTATTGAAGCATTGTATGATGCAAACAACTCTGTTTATATGCTCTCAACTTTTAAGAAAAAGATGATGGGTACGACTTGTACTTTTATTTGTTGTGGGAGAGATGGTTATTGGGGTGTGCATATTGGAGATAGCCGATGTTACCAGCTAACTAGTTCAGGTTTGAAGCAATTAACTACCGACCACACAGCATTGAAAAAATATGGAATTGAAAAAGGAGACCCAAGATACATAAAATATAGAAGTAAGTTAACAAAATGTATTGGTGCAGTTCAGAATGTAACTTTTGACAGGTTTTCAGGAAAATATGAGGAAGGTAGAAATAGCTTTATCCTTTGTTCAGATGGTTTTTGGCATTATTTTGAAGAATCAAATCTAAGCCTAGAAAATCAAGAAGACTTGGGTATGGCTATAGATTACTGCATTGAAAAAGGTGAGACGGACAACATCACTGTAGTTGTAGTAGATGTAGAGAGGTAGTAGATATGAAGAGAAAACTCCTAAACAAAGGAGATTTAATTCTAAATGGAAAATATGAGATTGTAAAACTTATTCACAATAAGGGTATGTCTAATGTTTACTTGGTTATGAATCGCAACTTGAATATTACTCGTTGCTTAAAGGAGATTAAACAACCAAATGCAGAGAGTGAATATAAAAGTAAAAAAGATTACCGTAAGGCTGTTCAAGAGTATGAATCTTTAATTTCAGAAAGCTCAATAATGACTAAGCTGAATCACCCAGCCATACCAAGAATATTTGATATCTTTGAAGAAGGTGGTTCTGTATTTATATTAATGGATTATATCGAAGGTGTAAGTCTTAGGGCGATGCAGGAGAAGAGAGGACCTTTTTCTCAGAAGGAAGTTATCTATCTTGGAAAAGAGATATGCAAGGTAATGATGTATCTTCACTCTAAGACACCTAAAAAAGACCCTTTGTTCTATAGAGACCTGAAACCAGATAACATAATGATTCAAAGTATTCAAGATGGCAATCAGGTTAAGATATTGGATTTTGGAATAAGTAAGTTTCTGAAAACAGATCACGAGAAAATAAAACAAAAGTTGGGTACAAGGGGTTTTGCAGCTCCAGAGATGTACGATTCTGAGGCTTTATGTGATTTAAGGTCGGATATATTTTCTTTTGGAAGAGTATTGATAAGCTTGTTAACTGGTTTCCCACTAAGCGATATAAAGAAAGATGAAGATATTCGCAAATTAGATATTGCTAAACTTTCACCAGGGGTAAGTAGGGGTTTGGTTGCAATAATAGATAAGTGTTGCGAAGTAAACCCTAAAGACAGGTACAATGACTTCTCAGCTGTTTTTTATGCTCTAAACAACTATGAGAAAGAGGATATTGAGTACCTGAAGAAAGCAAAAAGAAAGATTAAAACTGTCTTTGCTTTAGGAATAATTGGAGTAATGCTAGTGGGTATATCATTTATTCCAAGATATATGTCAATGGTTGAGAATAATAGGATTTACGAAGAAAGTATTGCAGTAGCTCAGAAGTCTGAAAAAGTTAAAGATTGGGAACGAGCAGTGAGCTTGAAACCAGAGAAACTCGATGCTTATTTAGGTTTAATTGAAGCTATAAAGACTGATGGTAAGTTTTCTAAAGATGAGGAAGAATTCTTACTAAATAAATTAAGTCCGATTTCTACAACTTTAGTAGGTAATAAAGATTACGGAAAAATAGCGTATGAAGTGGGTAAACTTTACTGGTTCTATTACCCAGAAGATAAGAGTGCTGGGGAGGTAGCCTCAGTAAAGTGGTTTAAGGATGCAGAAGCTAGTGGGTATAAAGTTGAACAAGCTAACACATTACATAATATTGGTGAGTTTAAGAAAAAGATTGTCACTGCAATAGCTGAATCTTCTGATGATGGAATGTATATTAAGTTTTGGAATAACCTGTTAAAAGCGAAGAAGAACGAGACAGGTGAATTGGTTGAGTTGCAGTTGAATGAGGAGATTATAAATGCGATAGAGGGGTACGGTCATCGATTGAAGGTTGATGGTGTGTCTAAAAAAGAGATGGTTGCTGAGATTGAAAATGTTCAGTCCTTTATAAAAAACTCAAATCCAAGTGAGAGCTTGAAGAAACGATATGAAGAACTTAATAAGAAAGCTGATGAAAGCAGGAAAATTGTAGATGAGCTATTTGCAAAGGGTGGTGAGAAGTAGTGTACGAGTTAGTAAGTAATGTTGTGATAAGTATAGGTATCCTTTGCATTGTATTGGCTCTTGTTCTAGCATTTGTATTCAGGGTGGGTACGCTAATTAATGAGGTATCAGGAAGAAGGGCTAGGAAGCAAATAAAAGAGTTAAAGGAGATGGGTGTAGCCTCAGGTTTTTTAAAACAAAGTTCAGGGTTGATGGACTTTGAGGGATTTGAAACTGTAGGTGATTTGTCTGCAAGTATGATTTCTGAGGTGAATATTGAGGAGAGAGTTCTTGAAAGTGATGAGGAGTCCAAAAATACAGTCGAGCAGGCTATTCCAGAAGTGATTGAAACGGCTAAAAAAATAAGCACAAGTGGGTTTGAAGAGCTAATAACTAAAGAAGAAGGCTACAATGAAGATGCAACACAGTTGCTAGATGATTTGGAAAGTGAAGCAACAACATTGCTGGAATCCGCGGAAGAAGAGGTTGATGATATTTCGGATGAAAATGAGTCAACGGAGTTTTTAGAGGAAGCAGAAGAGGGTACAAACTTATTGGTTGAGGTAGAAGAGGAAGCTACTGGTATGTTAATTGACGATGATGAAGGGGTTGTACTCGAGGCATTAGAGGTATTAACTTCGGTTAATTAAGTTTTTAGAAGTAAGAAGTGTGTGAATCTTACTTAATGGGTACGGAAAAAATAAGAATAAATGTACTGTTGTTAGAGATTTGTAAAAATGTAGATTGGAGGATAAAAACTTGAGAAAGGATACATTACGTAATAAAGGAGTAGTAGCCTTGGTAACAACAATGTTAGTCACACAGATGGTACCTATGCAAGCAATGGCTGAGGGTGAGACTAGTACAGAGACAGGGGTTGTTGAAGAGGTTAGCAATGTTAAGAAAGTTAACGAACATAAAAACATTGATGTCACATATGCTACTAAAACGCTCAAAGTGAATCAAGTTGGTGCTGAGAATGATTGGAGTTCAGTATTTAACTTAGCTGGTAAACTAAATGTTAGAGACCTTGAGTCTAATCAGAAGCTGATAATTAAAAGCATCAAAACAAAGACAAGGCTGGGAGACAGTTGGGGTACACCTGTTGCAGTAGAAAATGCAAAGATTGGTCAAGAGCTTGATAATGGAGAAGTAGCGGTTGAATTCTCGAAGGATAAGTCGGAGAAGGGTATGCAGACTGCTTTTGCAGTAGATATTGAGTTTGAAGTAAAAACTACAGGGGCTACAGAAGCTGAGAACAAGGTTGAGAAGTTCTCACTCCATAAAGAAGGTGTGATTGCAGGTGGGTTTGCAGATGTTAAACACACTGAGAGTGGTGTTAACATAACTTTTCCAAAGGATGTTAAGGTTCAGAATTATGAGCTAGGCTCGGCTAGTGAAAGCACAGGTGTCTTGTCTAACAAGATTACTTTGGGTGTAGATAAATTAACTGAGGCTGAGCAGGTTCTTAAAACTTCGTCAGTTGATGAAGGCAATGGGGTAGTAAGTTATGAAATCACTATTCCAGAAAAGGATACTGTTAAACCTGTAATTGAGATTGCTGGAGTAGAACAGGGTAAAACTTATGGAGAAAAAACAACTGTAAGGGTTACAGTAAAAGATAAGTTTATCGATGCTAGTGGTCTAGCTATTGAAAGCACAGGTGTTGCAGGTAACTGGCAGAAAATTGAAGGTGGGTATGCTATGGATGTCAAGTTTGATGAAGAAGGCGTCCATAAAATCAAGGTTTCTGCAAAAGATAGGTCAGGCAACACTGAAGAAAGGGTTGTCGGCTTTAATGTAGATTTGGAGGACCCTGTAATAAGTATTAAAAACTTGAAATCAGGATACTATAACAAAACTATAACAGCTGAAATCTCCATAAAGGAATTGTTCTTGTTAAAGCCAAACATTACTTGTGATACAAGTGGAGAGCTTGGAGAGTGGAAAAGAGAAGGTACGTATTGGAAGAATACGGTTACTTTTTCTAAAGAAGGTTCACACCATATAAAGGTGGAAGCACAAGATATCTTAGGAAAGCGTTCAATAGCAGATGTCAAAGGTATTGTGATAGATAAAACAGCCCCAACTTACATGGTTGAGGGTATGCCTCAGAAAGAAATCACTGGAAAAGAAGTTGTTTTGAAACTCATTGTTGATGAGTTGAATTTTGACCCAGCAAAGGTAGAGGTTGAAACAGAGGGTACACTTGGTAGCTGGTCAGAGGTTGATGGAAAGCATGTAAACACAATCACATATAAGAAGGACGGTGTTTTCCCACTAAAAATAAATGTTACCGATAAGGCTGGAAACAGAGCTCAAGAAACTAAGTTTAAAAATATAAACTTAGATATGACTTCTCCTAAGATTACTGTTGAAGGTGCTGAAAGTGGTTTCTTTAAAGATACAAAGAAGGCAACAATTACTTTAGAAGACAGTAATCTTGATGATAAGGATATAAAAGTAGAAACTGAGGGTACGGTTGGCAACATACAAACTATCGATGCTAAGACAAAGAAAGTTGAAGTTACCTTTGACAAGGAAGGTTCTTATAGCTTAAAGGTTTCTGCAAAGGATAAGGCTGGAAACATCTCATCAAGTAATGAGTATAAAAATATCGTAATAGATAAAACAGCTCCAACAGTAAATGTGGAAGGTGTTGATAGCAACAGCTATAACAATATGCCGAAAGTTGTTATGATTACTGTAGATGATGAAAACTTCGACCCAGCAACAACTGAAGTCACCACTGCAGGAGATACAACTGACTGGAGACAGAGTGGTAAGACTTGGTATAAAACTGTTAGCTTTACTAAGGATGGAGAGTACAATCTAACTGTAAAGGCGAAGGATAAAGCAGGAAATGAAAGTAGACCAGAGGTTCTAAGTAATGTCGTAATTGACACTACTGCTCCAGTTATAAGCTTTACTGGTGTTGAGAAGAAGCTTTATGGAACTAATGTAGTGGGTATGTTTACTGTAAAGGATAGAAACTTTAAACCAGAATTGGCTAAAATCTCTACTACTGGTAAAGTAGGTACTTGGTCAGAAGAAAATGGGGTTTGGAGTGCACCAGTAACCTTTACTTCAGAAGAAGGGGTACAGTCATTTAATGCAGTTGCTAAAGACTTGGCAGGAAATCAGTCTGAAAATGTAAGTTTCTCAGGTTTTGAGATTGACAAGACTGCACCAAAACTCTCATTGAGTTGGGATAAAACAAATGCAAATGGGTATTACAACAGCAGAAGAACAGCAACTCTAACAGTAGAAGATAAGCATTTTGACCCTGCAGGTTTGCAGTTGAATGGTGCGAGTGTTTCTTCTTGGTCAAACAATGGCAATACTCATGTAGCAACGGTTGTATTTGATAAAGATGGGGAGTATTCATTCTCTGCGAAGGCAACTGATAAGGCAGGAAACACAAGTAATGTTGTTGAGTCAGGAAAGTTTACTGTAGATACTTTAAAACCTGAGATTGTGGTTTCAGGTGTCCAGAAGGGTGTATCTTATAAAGGAAATGTTAACTTTTCTGTAATTTTCAAAGATAAGAACATCGACCTCTCGAAGTGCAGTGCAACTTTGGTAGGAAGAAAAGGTAAGAAACTAGAACTGAGGAAAACAGATTCAGGGTACGCATTTACTGGAGTTCCAGATGGAAAGGGCTATGATGACTTCTATACTCTGAAAATGGTTGGGTACGATTTAGCTGGCAACTCAGTTGAAGAAACCTTAACATTCTCAATAAATCGTTATGGTTCAGACTTCAAATTTGTTGATGCTAAGTTGTTAAACAGCTACATCAAGAAGACAAGAAATATTGTAGTGAAAGAGTACAGCGTAGATGAACTTGATACTAATGCTCTAGTAATAAAAGTATTCAGGAATGGAGAAGAAATTAAAGTTCCTAAGGATTTAATCAAAATCGACAAGATTTTAACAGATAGATATGAATACAGCTACACTATTGATAAAAAGGTTTTCAATAAAGATGGTAAGTATCTAATCCAGGTATTCTCTAAAACCAAGGATGGAAAAGAAAGTGCATCATTAAAGGAAACATTTGCTTTTATCCTTGATAGCACAGCTCCAAAAATTCTAATCGGAGGAATTGAGAATGGTAAATCATACCGTGAATACAGTAAGAAGGCTACAATAGAAGTGAGAGATTTATCACCAATTGAGAAGTTAGATGTTAAAGTAAATGGTAAATCTGTTAAAGTGACTGAAGAAAAAGATGGTCTGTATTCAATTGAACTGAAGGAAAGTAAGGACAAGTATAATGTTGAGGTTACTGCAGTTGATAAAGCTGGAAATAGAAGTAGCGAAGATGTTAAGGATGTTCTTATTACTTCTTCTTGGTTGCTAATCGTTTGGAATGTGTTCTACCTAAAATATGTTCTTCCTTTACTAGTACTTATTACTGGAATAATAGCATTTATCTTGGGTAAAAAGAAGAGAGATGAGAGGAAGAAAGAATTGGCATCTGTAGCAAGTACGGTATCTTCTTTCGGAACAACGGGTTCAGGAAGTGATTCAACAGAAACAGGTACAGAAGATACAGAAACAAAATAGCTTTTAGTGTAGGTGGCTCTTAGATGTGAAATTTGAGAGCCACTTTTTCTTTTTTGTGGAAAGGTCTTTCAGATTTGAAAGTGCTTTATCTTCTTTCAAGTTGGGTACGTTATTATCTTTTATATTGTAGTAAGTTGTGTTGGAAATTTAGGAAATATTGTGTCTGTTTGTGGAGTGTTTAGTTCTCCTTGGTTCAGGGTGTGTAAAAGATGATAATTTTTTCTTTTAGTTTTAGAGATGTATTGAAGTCTTGTTTTAGGAAGGGTAAACTGTAGTTAATCAAAAGGTTAGTAAATGGCTTGGGTTCGAGTTGGTTCAGTTCGAGTTGTTGAGAGCCTTGATTTATAGGAGGTATGTTATGAAACGCAGTGTAGATTCAGTATACGATGCTACAAGAGCATTCGATAAAAACAGAAAAGTAAATGTATATTTAGAAGAAGAACTGAGCCCTCGATTTTGGGTTGTTCAAAACCTAGATAACGAAGAATACGAAGAGTATTATCTATGTAAGCTAGACGATCTAACAGATCTTCACTACAGGTAGGTAAGGAGGAAAATCATGGAAGAAAAATATATAGTACTTAATAATGGTTGGGATGATGTAAAGACTGGGAGTAGAGCTCTAGAAATCTTAAAAGAAGTTGCTGAAGAAATAGAAATGTTTACACTTCTAGCACCGCAGGAAGAGTCAAAAATATATCTTATAAAAATATGTGATAATCTGCAAAAACTTCCAGAGATAGCAATAAGACCTTTTGATAAGAAAACATACTTAATACTTACCAAAAAAGACGGTGCACTGCAAATTACTGCAAGATGTGGTATAACAGGACATACGCTAAAAATACGCTCAGGAGATTGGAGAAAGAAAATGGGGTATACAAATGAATGAAGCAGAAGTAAGAAAAATTGTAAACGAGAAAATTTCTGAAGTTCTTGAGGGAATATATGATGCTCTGCGATATGCATCTGCAATAGTAGACACAGACATCAGATTTAAGGTTTTAAGAGATAATATTGACGAGATAAATAGGAGAATAAACAATGGGTAAGTTTAACGATGACTTCAGTTTTGAAGTAGTAAAAGATTACGGTATTTTAGGAGATGGAACTTGGTCAACACATTTGACAGAGGTTTCTTGGAACGGTAGAGAAGCTAAGTTTGATATCAGACCATGGAACGATGATATGTCGAAGATGGGTAAGGGTGTTTCTTTAACTCTTGAAGAGTTGATTGAACTTCACGACATCATTGAAAGAAAAATTCTTTTAGAAGAGGAAGAGATTGAAGAGTTCAGTGACGATGAAGATGAAGAAGTACTTGAAGACTATATCGACGATGAGGATGTTGAAGCAGTCGAGTTTGAACTAACGCATCAAGGAACACAGATAATTGGCTAGACAAGATGTCTAGCCTCTTTTAATTTTGCAATTTTTCAGAAGTATTGAGTTATGTGGTTAATAGGTGTAAAATAAGGTATAACAAGAAGAATTAAGAAATGCAGTTAATTGTTGAGTTTGTTCTGTGTGGCACAACTCGAAGAAAGGAAATGGGTACGACTATTTTTCAGAAGAATAAGTATCTCGAAGATTTGGGATTAAAGAAAAAAGATTATGGAGTTAATTGGTTAAGTAAAAATGATGAAAGAATGAGAGACTTTAATCACGAAAAGAAGATGTATGGATTCTGTTCAGCGGAAACTTGGAATATGGATAGAATATTTTGTGAATGGCTTTATAGTCACTGCAAAATGTATTTGGAAATAACTGATGGTAAAGTTGATTTGGGATTCCACAGCGTTGAAATTGATGGTGAGGAGGTAACTCAACTTCAGTGTATTCAGAGAATACTTAAGCTAACGGGTGAAGCCTTAACTGAATCTGACGGAGAAGTAGCTACGAAGAATTTGAGAGAAGCTATTTTGATATGGGCAGAGGTTTTTCCTCTGATGTGGTGGTAATTATGTTAACACAACTAGAATATGCGAGAAATATAAGGGTGCTGATTTTCAACTATAGGAAAAAGCCATCCTTAAGTCAAATAAATCTTTTAACAAACACTGAACTTGGAGAGTTGCTAAATGAACTTCCTATACAGCAAAAAAACACTTTCATGAGAGTTGCAGCTGGGTTAGGGTGGGGTAAAATTGCAAAAGGCTGGGGTATGAGTGTTAACCAGTTACAGTTAGAGTACCAGTCGGCTTGCAGATACATTTGTAAAAGGATTTTAGACTACTCGGAAAGTTTAGGTTTTAAGAATGAAAAATACCTCTCAAAAGAGAGGGTAGCTTTTATGAGGAACAAATTCTCAGCCCTAAGTGGAAACAGCCTAAGGGGTATGCCAATTGAAGCTTTGGGGTTGTCAAGTAAAACATATAATACGCTAGCGTTTAAAATGAACGGCATAAGAACTCTAACGCATATTAGAATGATAGATATGCATGAACTTTCCAGAATGGAAGGGGTAGGGGATAAAACTATTGAAGAATTAAAATATGTACTAAAAGTATGGAAATAAAGCAACAGGAGAAAATAGAAAGGTAAGAAAATGAGAATAGTAATTGTAGATTTCAACCATATGGCTCACACCTACTTTCACACAAAATTTAGGCTCTCAGTAAGAAAACAGGTTGGGGGTACGGTTATCGAGAAGGACACTACGGTTCAGAGTGGTGTTCTGAAGTGCATCAATCGTTGGTCAGACGGGGGTAGGAATATTATGGTGGTTTGTTTCGACAGACCAGTACCAGCAAGAAAAGCCTACTTTATGAATAAATTTTCAGACCCAGAGGCTGATGTTGAAACACGGCAGGGTGCTTATAAGGGTGGTAGACCAGCAATGCCAGATATGTTGTATGAGGCTATGCAGGACTGTCAGTCAATCCTTGAAAAAGCAGGTTGCACTTGTCTGTTTGAACATAACTATGAAGCTGATGATTTAGTTATGGCAACTATAGTAAAAGCTAAGAAGGAGTACCCAGGTGTACCTATTGATGTTATCACAAATGATGCAGACCTTGTTCCCTTAGTAGATGATGTGGTAAGTGTATTCTTAAGGTCTAGGGTAACTACATATGCTGAAACAAAGGCATTGGAGAAGGCTCACTATGTTCAGATTACGCCTAGAAACTACCAGGAAGTTCTTGAAGGACTCAGCTCATTCAAGGATTTCTTAGTTCCTTATAACACTGTTCTCCTGCATAAGTTGCTTAGAGGTGACTCAGCGGATAACATTCAGGGGATTAAAAGATTGTTCCCACCACGTAAATACAACGCAATGGTTCAGGGTATGCTATCTGAAGAAGATTTAGGAGAAGCTTTTAGATATCAACCAGTTGTTAGAAGATTAGTAAACATTGAAACTGGAGAAGAATTACCAGGTCAGGAGAATGTCAGAAACGAAGAAGACCTTTATACATTGATTCGTTTAATGACGCCAGAAGACCGTAAGAAGTATGCTATTAAACCTATGGGAGTGCCAGAGTTAGATAGGCTTTGCGAGTTGGTAAAGAAATATGCCATCTTAAAAGAAGGAGAATTTGAGATTGTAGAGGAACATCTGAAGAAATTATACTATGGGATGAATCTTAACCAAATGTATACCTCAAAGGAGAAGGCTCTTAGACGCTCTCCTTACTGCCTAACAGCAAAGGGTAAGTCATTGCAGAAGTTAGACCAAGTCGAATTAAGAAAGGCTTGTATGTCATTAGAAATAAATATAAAAGTAGAGTGTATGTAATTCTATTGGATTTTTAAGGTGCTTACAAGGTTGCTAAACTTATGTAAGCACTCTTTAAGTTAGGAGGAAGTAACATGAATAATACACCAATAGATAAGTCCTACGAAAAGGATGTGGGAAAAATAATAGAATTCAAGGGTAAGTTTGCAGGTTCAAGAGGTAGGAAGAGGTCTGGAATGATACAACTTGTTTTTAAAGAAGTTTCCTCTATGGAAGACGATAGACCTTTTAGAGACCATGTTTGTATCTTTGTCAGCAAGGAGAAAGCAAAGAAGGCTGGATTACATGCTGGTATGACAGATGCTACTTGGGAATACTACCGTTTCAAAGGTAAGCTTACTTACTATAATGGTGGTAAAGTGGGAGACAATTCCTTTGTGCCAGTGTCGATTGGCTTAAAGGATATTGAATACATAAAAAGAATGGAGACAGCAAAAAATGAGAAATCTAGAGACAGAGTTCATAAAGGAAATGAGAGATAACTTGCCAAAGGTAGGTGAGAAAAGTATATATGATATACCTTTGCCTATGAGTGCAAAGGGGTGGAATATAAGTGAATACACTCTCTATGGGGTACAGGGTATTACAGAACCAGAATTTGATAAGTTAAATAAGACAATCGTTATGGAATACCCTAAGGGTATGAATTTGGTTAGAAAAAAAATAGACAGACGAACAAGAAAGTTTATGCGAGACTCAGAAGGTAACTTTGTTACTGAGCCAGTAACTGTTCCAAAAAACAGCAAGGCAATTATGAGTGAAATAAACTTGCTTTTAAAATATAAACACGAAGTACAAGATAAGTCATTTGAATATGTAGATGTAATAAACATCAAGGGTAAGGTTCTTTACATTTATTTAGTGTCAACTAAAAATCTGTACAGAGTAAGCCAGACAGCATTGGCAATGTCAGTAAGAAAACTGAAATGTTATAGCGGTGCATCTTATAAGACTTGGAAGTACGGTTTGATAACACTGGCTGTAATACCTTATAAGCCAAATGCAAAGTATGAAGGAACAAAAATACTGGCAACAGGGGTAGGTCTCAACTATAACGAGCAGATAACAGAAGTATTAACGTATTGGCAGGCGATGGATGTAATTCCAAATATGAGGCTTTCCCAGCTGATGGATGGTGGAAGTGTATGCGTAGTTGATTACGCCCCAACTTACAATGTAGAAGACTTTACTCCTATGGAACTAGAATCTGTTTATGAAAGTAAAAATCTCTTGCAAGATTTCTAGAGATGTGTTATAATAGTCTCAAAGGAGATTAAAAAAAGTGAGTAGGACTTTATTTGGTAAGAATGGCAACTATTGGTACCTTTATGGTGTTGAAGAGGGTTGTTGTTGGAAGTTTGATAGTTTTGGGACTTTGGTGAGTGAAACTGCTTTAATATCAAACACAGGTGGTAGATTAAAAGATGTAAGATGTATATCTGTGCTGATGAGTGGTGGCACTTGTGAAATACTCTATGAGGGTATGGTTTGTGAGATAAGGAAGTCCTTAACAGAGATGATTTCTTTATTAAGAAGCCAGTTACCTGTTGTAGGTGGTATGGTATTAAGGAAAAGGTATGTAAAAGAACATTGTATGCAGGCGATACTCCCATTAGAATTGGGTACGAGCCTTGCAGATGTTAAACAAATACTTGGTAGTTGTAACTGGAGGAAGTTGTAGTGGTAGGTAATAGTCTTAATAAGTATATACAAAAAAAGAAAAAGATTTTCCTGAAGTTAAATAAGTTTATGGAAGTAAAGAAGAAATATATTTCGCTTTACCATATGCATTTAACTTATCTTTACGATAAGGGTTTTATTACTGATCCAACTCATTTGGATGAGCGAGAGATAAGAAAATATCTATCAGGAGAGGGTATTAGTGGTCTATTAACAAGTAAGGCAGGCAGGGTTATACTTAATGCAGCCAACTTTGAACACGCCTATCTCCGAAACAAAAGGGTATGGCATAATTTAGAACACGAAGACTTCTTATACCATTGTTGGAAAACATATTACTTTAAAGCTTGTTGTTCAGACTTAGATTTCTTCTTTGATGAATGTCAGTATAGCCTTAATGAGGAAAGCAAACAGATAACATACTCCTTAAAAGAGGCAGGGGCATCACTCTATACAAAAGCAGGATATAATCAGACCGATGGGGTTCTTGAGATGTTAATCAAGAATGGGTATGATATCGGCTATGTTGATATCAGTGAAGGCTTGTTTAGATTAGCTTGCAGTGTGTTGGGTGTAGAGGTTATTGAAGAAGGTGGGAACTTTACACAAGGAATGACTTTAAAGGATGAGATAAGAACTTGTAAGTGTATACTTAATGGGGATATAATAGCTACTGGAACTTATGCAAAGGAACTTAACGAGTGGCTCAGTGAAAATACTTATACGGGAAATAGAACATTTCAATCGGGTATGGGTTTGTATGAAAGCCTTTTTGCTACAAAGGTCAATGAAGTTTATGAGTTGCAGTGCAAGGCATTTGAAGAGGTTGAAACCTTATGTGAAGCGAGTGAAGATAGAAACATAAAGGTTATAACAGTCGATTCAGAGAGGGTTTATTATCCAACTGTTCAAGATGGTATTGAGGGAGTTATAGGAAGTTATGCAGTCCTTATTGACGATGATGAAGCAGAGATATTGCCAGTTCAAACGTTAATTGGTGGGTATTCAGGATTATGTTTATCTTTCAAATATTGTGTTGAGAATGGAATTGATTTTGTAGGTTGCCCAATAGTCTTGCAGAGAGAGGTTGGGGATGTGATAGAGGACTTCTTAGCTGTAGATTTTGAACAGACTAATTTGTGTAAAGATGAGGTTAGTTGGTGGAAACTACACCCAGAAGCCGATATTGAATTCAAATCAGATAAAACTTACTACCCTATGAAGGTAAAAGATGATTCATTGGAAGAATGTCTGTTGGAGGCATGGAAGTCGGCTGAGTGTGGAGAACTAACCTATAAAATAGAAGGGTCAGTGGATTTAACGGCTCTAGAAAAAGCAAAAGATAAAGTTGCTAATTTTATTCAAGGAGAACTCAATGAAGGTTAAAATAAGAATGTCAACAAAAGACCTATATATAAAGTGGGGGTTAGTAGAAAAGTTTGGTTTCTACAAGTATAAAAATGAAGGTTACATTGAATCTTTGGCTTGTGTAACTGTAGAGGGTAGGTTTGTAAAGCCTAGAATAATGAAAGGTGAAAAGTTCCTTGTTCCCTCTGAAGTTGATGTAGACAACTATATTAAGGCTAAGAAGCCTTTTTACTCAATTTTAAATGAAGGGTTTATAATGAACCTAAAGGCTGGAATCAACTATGAGACTGGAGAGTTCTTGGAAGATAAGTCAACTGCTACAGTTTATAAAATCATTAGCGAAAAACCTCAAGGAACTTCAGGGTATGCTATTGCAACACCTGTTTCAGAGGTACCTGAAGTAGTAATTGAGATGGCTAAAGGTTTAATGAAAGAACTTGTAGAATCAGGGGGAGATAGAAAAGCATTTTTAATGAAGAGATTGGGTTTAGCCGAGGAAACAGAATAGGGTACATGGTATGGCTCAGATTAAAGAAAGTAGGTAGATGATGGAAAGAAGTGTATTACTCAAGTTTAATGAGGTGGACTTATTGGGAAATAAGACCCCATTTAGAAGTATATGTGAAGCAGTAATAGGTAAGTGCTTAGAAGCAGGGAAATGGTTTTCAGTATGTAAGAAGATTGACGATAAGCAGTTCGACATTATGAGTTTAACAGCTCCAAAATCAGAGAAGAAACTGGGTTCTGTAATAGCAGAGACATTTCCAGATATGAACTATAGGAGTGCTATTTACAAGTATTTACTCTGTGACTACCTATGCTATGTAGAGATACCAAAGTGGGGTAGGAATGGTGCAACATTTGATAAGTACCTCTGCACAAGCAACCTCAATATTGCATCAATGTGGGTAGGTGAAGATGTTAGTGAAAAATATTCAGACTACATAGATGGTTGCGATGAAAGTTCTGATGATGAGCTTACACCTTACCTAAAGCTAACAGAGGGTACTAAAGGTGAAAGAAAAATCACTAAACCAAGAAAGCCTTTGGATTTAGGAACTAATGGTATGCGAGTTATTCCTCTCTTTATGCTGGAGAGGGGTGTTGATTACCTATATGAACAAGGAAATGAAGACTTTATAAAAGTTAACTTTATGAAGGATGCAGGCATAATAAGAGAGATGGTTACATCTTTTAATATTGGTAAAATTGAAGAAGTATATGGCGATTGTGATTATGTTAGAGATAACACTGGTGCTATGTATGGGGGTAATTTTATCGAAAATAAAACACTGGGTAGGGGCTATATTCGAGTATTTGAAGTAGGTTCTAGCCGATATGATAGTCCTTTGAGGTCAATAAACTATGCAAGAATTATTGATTTTGAGCTTGGTGCTAAGCCAGACACTTTATTCGTAGACTTAGATATTGAATCTGCAAGAACAGTATTTGTTCAGGGTGCAATAAGTGTTGGTTTGAGAGCTAATGAGCTTTGGGACGACCTAAAAGGATTGGGTATGGATAAGTATAAGGTGGTTGGAAGCAGTAATATGCAAACTGCTGATGATTTAATAAACTGGGTAGATGGTAGCACAATGGTTTACAGTACAGTATTTAAAAAGGATTTAACCTTGGCAATGCTAGCCTTACCACAGTGGTTTAATAATTGGGCTGGAGAAGAGGTTATCTCCTAAACAAGGGAGGTTAATAATGAGAACTGAAGACAAGGCAATTATTAATATACTTATTGCTCAAGATATTTTGGATGCAGATTACTTTAGAGACGTAAAAGCATCAGTCTTGGAGAGTATGCAGAACGAAGGAAATAACTTTTGGGTTGAGACGGTGGATTCTTTACCCGAGATTGTGAAAGATAGGCTGGTTACAGTTTATGAAAAAAATGGTTTTGTAGATGATGAAGCTAACTTTATAATAAGCAGAGAAACAAAAGTAAAACAGGGTATGCTTTTTGCAGGTGCTTGTTATGTAGTTTCTCCTGAGGGTACGGTTGCTCTTTTTACAGCAAATGAGGAAGTCGCTACAATGCTTGGTGCTAAAAGAAGAATTAAACTAGATGAGTTACCTGAAGAGAATGCTAATGGTGTTCTAAGAGCATATAAGCTGGTTATTGAAAGTGATGGTGGGGATGTAGAGTTCAAATGCACCTTACCAAACAAAGGTATTGGTGAAAATGATATTCTTGTACCTTATGGGGTTGTAATGTTCCTTGTTGTATTGTTAAACAAAATCTTAACAGCAAAAGATAGGGTATTCAAGGTTGTATCCTCTTCATTGAGCGAGGGTGGTATTCAAAATAAGACGAGATATGTTACTCTAAGCAAGAATATTTTGGAAAAGAAGAATGGTAAAAACTTCATAGACAACATTACTGGCGACTTTGTACTACCTCATCTCGGATTTATGTATGCACCAATATTGGGTGCTGACAGTATCTTTACAACAGGTATGACACGACTTGATGTCTTAAGAATGGACGAGTTTAGGGTTGCTAAGTATGAAGATTATCACAGCCAGGTTGAAAGTGGAGACCCAGCGAGAAATGCAATTGGGGTACGTTTAGCAGTTAATAAACTGTTGCTAAGTGAAGATCTTTGGAAGAGTAAAGAGTTATTTGAAGAACTTCCAAAGGTTGAAGAGTTTTTTAATCTTGATGAGGGTTTACCTAGCAGTGGAGATTTAAGTCACTATATATACAGCTTAACGGAACACAAAAAAGGTGTTCTTTTTAAAAGATTGGGTATACTTGATGAATTAGATAAGTATATGTCTATGTTCTCAAATGCTAAGGTTCTTGAACCAAAAGAAGGGTATTGGAGTGAAGAAGAGCTGAGAGTTTTGTTAAAAGACTGTATTCTTCAGATTCTAATTCAGAAAACAGATGGTTCATTCTCCAAGATAATATGCACCAATAACGTGGGTATTCTGAAAGAACTCTATGGTGAAGAATACTATAAACAATATGAAGGATTTAATCCAAGGTATCAGAAGTGCAAGAAACTTCTATCCGAGGGTATGGATGTAATGGAAGCATTGGAGAAATGTGGACTATTAAGTGAAACAACCTTAAAGGGTATGGATAATGATGAGGCTATGGAAATAGTTAATAACCCAGAAAAGTGGCAGGCAAGAGAGAAATTGGCTGAGCTCAATAATACAAACACCGTTAGAACGAGCGAAAATGGTAATATACTTGTAAGACTTTGCTTTGCGACTATTGTTGATGGTGGTTCTGTTAATTACTACAGGTCTATTAAACCAAAAAGAGTGTTGAAGGTGGTTTGCCTAAAAGATACTTTTTAGGTGAAAGAGAGTTAAAATGTTAAAAGACTATGCGAGCTTTTTGGAGCTAATAAGGGACAACTTAATACAGAATGGGATAAGTTTCCCTACCAAAAGTTTCGAAAAATATGAAGATTGTTTCTTCGTATCTGAGAGGCTATCTTCTTTGTCTTGGTTTTTATTTGTCAACAATGTAAGTGGCTCATCTTTCGGAGAAGGGTACGCATTATTCCCTCAGCAAACTTACAAGCAGAAGATAAGAAGTCTAGTCTATGCTGAGTATGTGGATGTTGGAAAAGACTTTGCTGGAATGATGTTGCCTAGAAGAACTGAAAAGGTAGATAGCAATTTCAACTTCTTAAGCAAATCTCAGGCGAGGGTAAGTCCTTTTGGAGAGCAGTATAGTAAAGTTGAAAGTGTTGGAAATGAGTTCTTGGATTTAGTAAAGAAGTCGCAAGAGACGGTTGAGGAGAATGATTTTGATAGCTGGGATGACTTTGATGTAGAGACTGTTGAGCAGCCAGAGTCTAAGGATGTATGGGTAGATGTAGAAAGTCAAACAGGTGTCGATATAGCCAACTTAGTTGAAGATGAGGATGGTTTTCTTGTAGATGAAGACAGTTTGAAAGCAAATGAAGGCGATTCTAATGGGTTTGAAGAAGGTTCTAATAAAAGAGAAGATTGGGTAAGTGAAGACTCAGAAGATGTCTTTGATGATTGGGGGAACCGAGAAGATGGTGAAGACGAGTTTGAATCTTGGGATGACTCAGATGAGGATGACTTTGAATCTTGGGGTACAGATACTTCAGAAGTAGAAGATGACGCTGACTTCGATGATTGGGGTGGTTCTGATGAAACAGATGACTCTGATTTTGACGATTGGGGTAGTTCTGATGAAACAGATGACGCTGATTTTGACGATTGGGGTGGTTCTGATGATTCAGAAGACTTAGATACCGAGTTTGAAGACGATGCTGACTTCGATGA